>SR_TP_S13solDRAFT_1000013_pt1 | contig 137870 bp, 120 predicted proteins | sample SodReaTP_S13sol_FD_11159 | JGI IMG/M metagenome (IMG submission 11159) | reverse complement strand
AGGGTCAGGCAGTTCCCCACAAATCAGCGCTTCGAACCACTTGTGCCAGGCATGACGCTCTTCCTGTCGGACGCCTGGGCCGCCGGTGACCCAATGTTGACTTGGGGGAATTACAAGATCGTTGATCGCAAGCCCATGCTCGGGGCAGTGGGTGGACGAAACTTCATGGGCGGGTACCATGACAACTGGGAGAAACCCGTTCATGGCGGTCCGCAAGATCAGACCTTCTTCGACACCTGGATGGAACTGGTTCCTGAGTGTATCGTCGTTGAAGCCGAGCCTACTGGCTACGAGCGTGCCCCGGTAGGCAAGAAGCGCGTGTGGATCGACGTCCGTAATCAGATGTACGTGGCTTATAACACCCTGGATCGCCGAGGCGATCTATGGAAGTCGTTTGAGCCATCGTATGCGCAATACGCTAATGATCGAGATACCTTCTACGACGGTGATCATCCAGCGTGGTCCTGGACCCATGTGATGAGTTACGACTACCAGGCCAAGCGGATGAGTCGGTTCCTGCCGGCACGTAGGGTTACTGGCGGCTATAGCACCATGTACAGTCCAGGCGACATGGATATCTATAACGAGTACTTTACCTCTCAGGCATTGCGGCGTCTGGGTGGCCGCTGATGAGCCTGTCAGGTTCCAATTTGGCAGGATTGGGTCTGATCGCCGCCATTTGTCTTGCGGTTTCAGCCGACTCCGTTAACGCAGAGTTCGGGGCCCAGGTAAGAGATGTCCATATGCTGACTCCGCACCGTGATTTGTTTGATCTCGCCACTGATAAGGATCACTGGATTGCGGTCGGAGCACTGGGGACGCTGCTGGAAAGCCAAGACGGAGGCAAGAACTGGGTAGATCACTCGCTAGCCACTGAGCTCGCGCTTCTGGCCATTGCAGCCGATGGGGAACAGGCTGTTGCCGTCGGCCAGATGGGCCTTGTTGCAATCCGATCCGATGGCGAGTGGAGCATGCACCAAGCCCCTACAGATGAGCGCCTTCTTTCCGTAGCAACTGAGCAAAAAGGTCTGTCTGTAGCCGTGGGCGCCTTCGGCACGATACTTGTGTCGGAAGACGCCGGAAAGAATTGGCAATTCGTCGACATCGACTGGATGGAGATCGATCCGGCGGGCAATGAGCCTCATCTCTACGACGTGCATCTGGATCGCGATCGGATTCTGCTCGTCGGAGAATTTGGCATGGTGCTCGAGTCCATTGACCGTGGAGAAGAATGGAAGTTGGTACGGCGAGGCGATGAATCGCTGTTCGCGCTGCATGTGCATGGGCAAACGACCTACGCGGTCGGCCAGAACGGAATGCTCATTCGAAGCAACGGTCCCGGTTTGCCCTGGGAGACGCTCCGGACGGGAGTAGTTGCAAACCTGCTGGGAATTGGCCGGCGCGACGAAAGCCGCGACCTGGTCGTAGCGGGCATGCGAGCCGTCCTGCGTTCTTCGGACGGCGGGGATTCATGGACGTCGATCGAGGCGGATGATTTCAGCCGTAGCTGGTACGGCAACGCGGCCTGGTCACGAGCCATGAATGGATTCGTCATCATGGGGGGCCGGGGACAAATCAAGCTAATCGATGGGTATAGATAAAAGGAGCCGCTGACGGCTCGCACCCCGAAAACAGGAGAGAAAACATGGACACGCCACTCAACTGGAGCAGCACACCGAAGGCACTTTTCGTCGCGATCAGCGCTGCTTTGCTCGCGTCAGGCAACGTGCAGGGAATAGAGATCGAATATGACGGCTTTATCCGTACTGAATTGGCGGTAAAAGCGGGAGGAGACGAGAATTTCTTCAACCAGCGCGGAAACCTGTTCAATGGCGTTACGGTCAATCGCCTGGGCGTGAACATGGAGACGGGCGAACTTGTTTCGGATACAGTGACACGAAGCATCCCGGAAGCGGACAACGACTTCAACATGCTGATGCTGCGCGGCGAGCTTGGCATCGACGCCCGGTTCAACAGAAAGTTGAGCCTTCGTGTCCAGGTACGAGCGGTTTTCGATCCCAACTGGTATTCGAACTTCAGCCCGCTCCAGTCTCCGGGCTCGCTGCCTGCCGGCACCTTGCAGCAGAACCCGAATCTGTTCGAGAACAGGGTGAATTCGGGTAGCCGACTGCAAGCGCAGAAGAGTCCCAACGCGCTGGAAATATCCGGGGAAAGATACTTGATCGATTTTCCATCGCTCTATCTGGATTACCAGGACGGCCCACTGAATCTGCGCATCGGCAATCAGCAGATCGCTTGGGGCCAGTCGCTGTTCTTCCGGGTGCTGGACGTGCCCAATGGACTGGATTTCAGGCGACATAGCCTGCTTGACTACGTGCCGGAGGAGTTCTCGGATAAACGCATACCATCACCCGCAGTCCGTGCTTCGTACGCGCTTGGGCAATGGGACCTGGACAGCTTCGTGCAGCATTTCCGCCCAAATATTCTGAGCAACCCCAATACTCCATACAACACAATCCCCGTGCAGTTCACGGTCCATGACCGCTACGACAAGTATGATGACAAGTTCAACTTTGGCGCACGGGTGCGTGGGCCGTTGGGTCCATTTCAGGTGCAGTTGATGGCCGCGCGGCGGTATAGTCCGGAAGGAACGTTCCGTTGGACCACAAGCGGTGTCGATCGAGACCTTCCCGGGTTGCCGGGAACCGGTCAGATCCTGGCTCAGACTGCCTTCGAGGCCAGCCCTACCGGCATCGTTTCGGCGCAGGAGTGGTACACCTATGCTGCCTTGGCCCGTCTGGATGCACGCGAAGGCCTCAATTCAGCGATAACGGGTTTTCCGGCCACTGAATTGCTGGGAGCAGCCCCGGCTGGCAGCGATCTAGAAGCGCAGATCCTTCTCGATACATTTTTCCAGCTTTCAGGAGGACTGCGCGGCCATATAGCGCGTGAGTATCACAAGGAAGAAACCTTCGGTGGCGGGATCAGCTACGTGTTCTCCGGGAAACAAGGCGGTCTCCTCGACCAGTTGATCGCGAATGTGGAAGTGCAGTACGCGAAGGACCGCACATTCACCAATCCAACACTGGGTCAGCAGTTTCTTGTAGAGAATGAATGGACGATGTCCGTGGTGCTGGAAAAGTACCACCGTTTTAGCGCCCAGTTCCCGGCAACATATTTCGTGTTGCAGGGCTTGCGCAAGACCAAGAGCGATATATTTGGACGCCATTTGTCCGGTATGGGTGGGGATACCGGTAGTTCGGCGCTTGATACGAGCAGTCCGGGGAGTTCCAATTACGTCGCATTGGCGCTGCAGCAGGCCTTCCCGAACCTTGTCTGGCGCCTGGATGCATCGGTGCTTTATGACATCGAAGGAGGTATGCAGTCCCAGATTGGCCTGCGTTGGCGTCCCAGGGGCCCCTGGACGGTAGAGACGTTCTATACACGGGTGGATGGAAACATCCGCAGTCGGAATCGCAACTTGAACGCGCTTTCCACGGTTTCGTGGGCCGATGAAGTCACGATGCGTGTCGGCTACCAGTTCTGATCGAAAATGCACCTGATTCGCTACGATCGCAAGTACAGCCGGCGTCATTTCCTCAGCCAGCTCGCAAATGGGGGGCTGGCCGCAGGAGTTCTGGGCGCGCTGTGGCCGATCATCGGGAGGTCGGGCGAGACTATTGGGGCTTATCCCGAAGAGCTGCTTTCGATCGAAGAATGGAGTAGAGGAAAACTGTCGGCAGGTGATTATATTACTGCCGATAATGTAGCCCTGGTCAGGGAGCTCCTTGATCCGATCAGATATGCGCAGATTTCAACCATGGGGCGTCGACTTAGGCTGGCGTCCACGACTACTGACGTCATGCGTCTGAGCCCACGCCCCTACATGGAGGCGACCATCCGCAACGCGGGTCGTGCTCGATTCGACGATCGTCAGAACGTTGTAACTGATAGCGGCGACCCCTGGATTGGTGGGCACCCGTTCCCGGATGCGAAGACTGGACTGGAATTGTTCGCCGGGCTTACCATGAGCTGGGGTCGGCATGATGCAGCCTGTTATCCGGTTCGTCAGTACACCGTATCGAAGAATGGTGATATCACATATGAGTACGAATCGGTCTGGACAGAGATGCACCCGGTTGCAAGGGTAGTCATGGATCCAAAGCCTTGGTGGCTGAAGCATAAAGACAAGCTTAGGTTTCAGAGCGTTGTGTTTAAATCGCCCGGCGATGTCAATGGCACGGCTTACTTGAATACCTGGCCTTATGACCAACACCAGTTTCCGGATCTGCAGGGCTACCTTCCAGCGTTTCGCCGAGTTCGCCAGTTTCCAACGTCCCAACGTTTCGAGCCGCTTGTGCCGGGGTCTTCGCTTTATCTCTCCGATGCATGGACGGCCGGTGACCCTTTGCATACGTGGGGCAATTACCGGATCGTCGACCGGGGCCCCATGCTGGCGGCTGTATCTCGCGGATGGGACGAGACCAATCCGGATTGGCGCCATGCTACCCATGGAGGCCCAAAGGGCACGACTTTCTGGGATACGACCGTAGAGCTGGTTCCTGAAGCAATCGTCGTAGAGGCTGAACCCACCGGGTTTTCGCGGGCACCGGTCAGTCGCAAGCGGGTTTGGCTGGATGCGCGAACATTATTACCTTTGGGAATGGTTTCGTTCGATCGACGTGGCGACCTGTTCCGCTCCTTCGACGGCGCTTATGCACTTTATGAAACCAAGGACAAGTCGGTCATGAATGGCTTGGACCCTTATTGGTCCTGGAGCCATGTGCACGCATTCGATATACAGACGGGGCAGATGACCCGGATGGAACAGGTGCGAGAGGTACGCGGCGGGCATTACATGCGTGTCAATGACCCAGCACTGTACGACGAATATCTTACATCGTCTTCCTTGCGACGACATGCCGCATGAACAGCTTTCCATGAGTGAAAATCCACACGAAAACATGCAGATTGTCCTGGCCAGGCGTCCCCAGGGGGCTCCCACTTTGGACTGCTTTGATTGCAGATTGCGACCAATCCCTGAGCCAGGCGAGGGGGAGGTGTTGTTGCGCACCGAGTACTTATCGCTTGATCCCTATATGCGCGGCCGCATGAATGATGGCCCATCGTATGCTGAACCGGTGCCTTTGGGCGAAGTCATGATCGGCCAGACCGCATCGGTCGTGGTTGCATCCAACAACGAGAATTTCTCTGTGGGCGAGCGGGTAGTTGCCAATACAGGCTGGCAATCATGGTCCGTCTCCGACGGATCCGGCCTTTTTCGTATCGCACCAGACATTAACGATCCCGCACTAGTCCTGGGCGCACTGGGAATGCCCGGCTTTACCGCATATATCGGTATGCTGGAGATCGCTCGCCCGCGCCCGGGCGAGACCCTGGTAGTGTCAGCTGCGACTGGAGGTGTCGGCGCCGTTGCAGGGCAGATCGGCAAGCTGGCGGACTGCCGAGTGGTCGGGGTGGCAGGTTGCGATGAAAAATGTCACTACGCCCGCCAGACACTGGGTTTCGATGCGTGTATCAACCGACGGGTGCAGGACTTGCCGGAGCAACTAGGCAAGGCTTGTCCGAACGGAATCGATGTCTATTTCGAAAACGCCGGGGGGGAGGTATTCGATGCCGTTTTGCCGCTACTCAATATTGGCGCACGGGTGCCCGTATGTGGCTTGATTGCGTATTACAACACCGGATTCACTCGCCCGGGTCCGGATCGAGTCCCCGCATTGATGGCGAAGCTCGTGACCCACCGGATACGGCTTCAGGGCTTCCTGATATTTGATCACTACGAGTCCGGCTACGAGGAATTCAGCCATGTGATGGCCGAATGGCTGCGTGCCGAAAAGGTTAAGTACCGCAACGAATTCGTGGACGGGCTGGCTGCGGCACCACAAGCATTTATCGGCCTTCTGGAAGGTCGCAATTTCGGCAAGCTCATCGTTCGTGTGGGCGAACGATGAAGCATCCGACTATTTCAAGGAGCAATTATGTCGAATCTAAAAGTAAATGTGCCCGATCTCGATAAAAGGAATGGGAGCCCCATCCACCAATGGCCTGCTAGCCCAAAGGCCATGCTAGGGCCGTTCGGCGCGGAGCCGCCGCTGACCGATATCGAGGAAGAGTTCCAGCACACCATGCGTAAATTCGCGATGAAGGTCATGCGTCCAATCGGACAGGAGTTGGATCGCCTCAGCGGTGACGAGATCATCTCCCCAAACTCGCGCTTCTGGGAGTTCAGAAAAAAGTATCTTGAGCTGGGCATCGATCTGGAGTCGCTTTTTGAAATGTCGCCCGAAGTTCGATCGCGCCTGTTCTGCATAATATTCGAGGAACTGGGCTATGGAGACGGTGGCCTTGCCATATCTGCGGGTGCCGGCATCTTGCCGCAGTACATATCTGCCCTCTTTGGAAACAAGTTCCTGATGGAGAGGTTCCCGCAGGAGGACCTCGGTTGCTGGGCCATTACCGAGCCTGATCACGGCAGCGATTCCCTGGATCCAAACGGTATGATTCGGCACCCCAACGGCGAATATGGCAATCCCAATGTCGTCGCGAAGTTCTACAACGACCGGGTTGTTGTCAACGGGCAGAAAGCGGCGTGGGTTTCCAACGGCACGATCGCGGATGTATGCATCCTTTACTGCGCGGCAGATAGTGGCGACGGGCCGGATCCAGCCAACGGGTGTGTATTGGTGTTTCCCATGGGTCTGCCTGGAGTGAACCGGGGCAAGCCGCTGGAGAAACTCGGACAGCGTGGCGATCCGCAGGGCGAGGTGTTTTTCAACGATGTTGAAATACCGCTGGAGTACGTCCTTGCTGGACCGGAGGATTTTCAGCGCGCAGTGTATTGCATCCATGCCGAGGCAAATGTATTGATGGGAGCGACCTGGACGGGCGTTGCGCGTTCAGCTTATGACCTGGCGCACGATTATGTGCACGAGCGCAAGCAAGGCGGCGTGCCGATCGCCCGTCATCAACTCGTAGCCTGGCGTTTGTTTCACATGTTCCGGCAGGTTGAGGCGTCTTGCGCTTTGACGCGGCGTGCTGCTTACTACAATCAGGCTGCGAAAGTGCCAGCCCTGCAAGTCGCTATGGCAGCCAAGGTCCAGGCCACGCAGACATCGTTCGATGTTTCGTCAGAAGCTGTCCAGATGTTCGGCGGCAACGGGCTTACGCATGAATATCCGATCGAAAAAATCATGCGCGATGCGCGTGCTTCGCTGATCGAGGACGGTTGCAATTATGTTCTCGCGGTGAAGGGTGGAAACTATCTACTGGATCCGGAGCGGCTATGAGACAGAATGCCTTCGTCGCCGGCGTCGGAATGACGCGTTTCGGCAAACATCTCGATCGCGGCCTCAAGTCGCTGGCCGGGGAAGCGATTCGTACGGCACTCGCTGACTCCGGACTGGCGTCCGATCGGCTCGAGGCGGCCTGGATGGGCAATGCCGCCGCGGGTGTGATCACCGGCCAAGTCTGCGTTCCCGGCCAGGTGGTTCTGCGTGACCTTGGCATCGGGCGGATTCCGGTCGTTAACGTAGAGAATGCCTGCGCCACGGCATCAACCGCGTTTCATGAGGCCTGCACCATGGTCACGGCGGGATTGCATGACGTGGTACTTGCATGCGGTTATGAAAAGTTGTACCACCAGGACAAGGCCCGAACTTTCGCAGCATTTACCGGGGCAGTGGACGTCGAAAACATCGATGACGTCATGCATCAGGTTCAGTCCGATATCGAGGCCGTCGGATTGAAGGCGGACCTCTCCGGCGCCGGAAAGACCCGTTCGATGTTCATGGACATTTACGTCGCCTGGGCTGTCCGGCACATGCATGATTACGGCACGACCAGGGAGCAGTTTGCCGCGGTATCGGCAAAGAACTCATTTCATGGCTCACTGAATCCGCGTGCCCAGTACCAGGAACAACTCAGCGTGGAGGATGTACTGGCCGCGCGCGAGATTGCCTGGCCACTGACGTTACCGATGTGCTCCCCGGTTGGTGACGGTGCCGCCGCCGTTGTTCTGGTCAGCGAGCGCAAGGCGAGGGAATTGGGTATAGCCGCCGACGGCGTACGTGTCGAGTCCACGGTGCTGGCCAGTGGTTGGGACTACACCGAGGACGAAACAAGCAGCTTGCCCGAATCGGTCGCCCGGCAAGCCTATGAAGAAGCAGGCCTCGGGCCCGAGGATCTCGACTGTGTTGAGCTGCACGATGCTTCCGCACCCTCTGAAATCATCTACTACGAGCACCTGGGTTTATGCCCGAAAGGTGCGGGCGGACCGTTTGTCGAGGCTGGCCATACGCGGTTGGGTGGAAAGATTCCTGTCAACACTTCGGGCGGCCTGCTGCGAAAGGGTCATCCCATAGGCGCGACCGGCATAGCCCAGATTGTCGAACTTACCGACCAGTTACGCGGAAACGCCGGCCGGCGTCAAGTCGAAAATGCTCGCATCGCGCTGGCTGAAAACGGTGGAGGCTACATCGGCCGGGACGCGGCCGCGCTGGTGGTCAGTATTCTATCGAGAGCAAGGAAGTAGGCAAATGGACAATTCGAAGGAATTGATTCTCGCCCGGATTATCGAAGACTGGTGCAAGCGTGATTCTGAACGACGGGTACTGACATTCATCGATATTGCGCCTGAAGGGCACTTCATAGAGACGTCGCGAACCTATCGGCAGCTTTGGCACAATGGCCAGCGGGTGGCTGCTGCATTATCCGGCATGGGTATGAAAAAGGGCGACCGATTTGCGATCATGATGCAGAACCATGCGGAATTCGTGGATGCTATGGTCGGCAGTTGTATCGCCGGAACGATATTTGTGCCCATCGACCCACGTACCCGCGGTCGTAAATTGAGCTACATGCTTGACTTTGCCGAGTGCAGTGGAATCCTGGTCGCCGACTATGCGCTGGAGCATTTGTACGAGATCATCGATGATCTCACACAGTTGCAATGGATCTGGGTAATGAGGGTCGATAAATGCCCGCCTTCGAAGTCTGGACTAAAGCAGGATGTGCATGACTTTGGAGGGCTGCTCAATTTGCAGGTGCAGGAGCAAGCCATCTGTTCGGACGATCCTGCCGAGCCGATGCAGATGCTCTACACGTCCGGTACCACCGGCGACCCAAAAGCCATTCTCGCCCCACACGCACGCTTCGGAAGTATCGCTTCTCTGGGCCCGGCCATCGGACTCCGGCCGGACGACCGTCCCTACAGCGGCCTTTCCCTGACCCATGCCAATGCACAACTGATCACGCTCGGTAATGTTCTGAAAATGGGGCTGGAGGGAACCTTCAGCCGAAAATTCACAAAATCACGTCTGTGGGATATCACGCGGAAGTACCACTGCACGACCTTCAACCTGCTGGGCGGAATGACCACGGCGATCTACAGCGAGCCGGAAAAACCCGACGACGCCGACAACCCGGTGCGCTACGTGCTTTCGGCCGGAATGCCCGCCGCGATCTGGGAGAAGTTCGCCCGGCGCTTCGATCTCGACATCTTCGAGTTCTACGCGACCGCCGAGGGCGGTCTCAGCATGAATCCGCCCGGTACCGGGCCGATCGGCAGCATCGGCAAGCCGCCGCCCAGTATGGTCGCCCGCGTATTCGACGAGCACGACAATGAATGCCCGCCGGACGTTCGCGGCGAACTGGTCTTTCGGAATGCCGATGGAAGCTGTGATCCGGTCCGCTACTACAAGAATGCACTCGCATCCGAGAAGAAAACTCGCGGAGGCTGGTTCAGAAGCGGCGATATCGGCCATGCTGATGCTGCTGGCTGGTTATATTTCGATTACCGGGATGGAGACGCAATCCGGTGCAACGGAGAATTCATCAATCCGGCCTATATCGAGAAGGAGATGGCCGAGCATCCGGATGTGGATGATGTCTTCGTCTACGGACGCGATGCGGCCAACGGCGTGCCCGGCGAATGCGACGTCGTTGCTGCAGTCGTGCTGTCGGAAGGTAGCCAGACGACACCGCAACAGCTATTTGAATGGGCTAAGTGCCACCTGGAGCGCAACAGCATTCCGCGGTTCATACAGATTCTCGACGAAATCCCGAAGACCGCCTCGGAAAAGCCTATCAAGCGAGTGTGCCGGAAATACTTCCAGGATAAACCCGAAACTGTTTTCAGCAGACATACATCAGACAAGGAAAATTCATGAACGAGCCTGAAGTCGTCATTTATGGAGCTAGCGGTTATACCGGGAAACTCATTGCCTGGCATCTCGCGGAGTTGGGGATACCATTCATCGCTGCCGGCCGCAGTCAGAAACGCTTGGAGGAGCAGATGGCCGAAGTGCCGGAGCTCGAGGGTGCGCGCTACGAGTGCGTGTCTTGTGAGCTCGACCGGGCAAAACTGGTCGAACTGTTCAGCGGAAAAAAGGTGGTCTACAACGTCGTCGGGCCGTTCATGCAGCTGTCCGAACCCGTCGTCCAGGCCTGTCTGGAAGCCGGCGCCCATTACATGGACACAACGGGCGAGCAGGACTGGATGCTGATGCTCAAGGATCGCTACGGCAAGCGGTTCGCGGACAAGGACCTGCTGCTGTGCCCGGCCAATGCTTGGATGTGGACGGCCGGGGACATCGCGGCCGAGATCGCGCTGGAGACGCCCGGAATAGACTCGCTGGATTTGGTCTACCTGGCCGATTCCTACACCAGCATCGCCTCCACCATGTCTTTCCTGCGCATGTGCTGCGGCGACCAGTATTACCTGTCGAACAATCAGTTCGAAGTTTGGCCTTATACAGAATCCTACGATGTCAGCATTCCGGGGGAACACGAGATTTTTTCGTCGCTGCCCTGGGGCGGTGGCGGCGAGCCGGCCTGGTTCCTGGAAGACGAGCGCGTGCAGAACTGCAAGGTGCGTGTTGCCTTTCGGAACCGGGAAGTCATGCAGTGGGTAGTGGGACGGATACATGAATGGCACGATACGCTGCGCGATCTCCCACGTGAAAAGCAGGAAGAGGTCATGAACGACTGGGGCCGCGGGATGGTGAACGTGGAGCCACCGCGCGAGATTCGGGAGTTGAACCGCTCCGTTTTATCCTGCCATGGGCGAGGAAACACACGGGGTGTAAGCGTCGTCATGCGTGGCAACAGCCCATATATACAAGCTTCCGTGTGGGCGGCTGATTCGGTTCGGCGGATCCTGACCGGCAAGCTGCGCGCCGTGGGCTATGCTTCGCCATGCAGTGCCTTTGGCTATCGCGAACTGCTGGCAGCGACTGCTGAGAGGGATTACCTGACCTGGGAGAGCAGGCCGCTCTGAGCGGCAGGGCGGCTTGAATGTTCGACTACAGACTCGATCACATCTTTTCCTATCAGGCCACGCTGTCCGAGCCTGAAATCGTCGGTCCCGTGCCCGAAGGCATACGCGTCAATTTCTACGTGACCGGTGGCGAGTTCAAGGGCCCCCGGATGAACGGAAGGCTTCGGGCCGTCGGGGCCGATTGGCTGACCATTCGCCGCGACGGCGTCGGCGTGCTCGATGTGCGCGCCACGCTGGAGACTGGCGACGGCGCGCTGATCTACATGACCTACGGCGGCATCACAGATCTCGGAAAAAATGGCTACGAAAATTTTCTGCAGGGCAGCATGCCCCAGAAACTTGCGCTGCGCACCGCGCCGCGCTTTCAGAGCGCGCACCCGGATTACGCCTGGCTCAACCGTATCCAGGCATTTTCAGCCGGCGAGGCCGACCTGGGCATTTCCACGGTCTTCTACGACGTCTATGCCTCAGCCTGATATCGGCCCCGGACGGGGCCGGTACCGGCTCGCTCTGCAACGGTGCTCACAGCAAGTGGAGTTCGCGTGCGGCGCTGATTGCCTGCAGTCGGTTCTTGACGCCCAGCTTCGAATATATGTTCTTGAGATGGAACTTGACGGTATTTTCTGAAACGTGGATAGTGTTGGCAATCTCGCGGTTCGATAACCCCTTGGCCAGCAACTGCAGCGTCGTTTCCTCGCGCGCCGAGAGACTTTCCAGGGGTTGGAATTCCTCGCCGGCCAGCGTCTGTGACCTGTCGTGATCGTCACCCGCGGCTTCGACAAGCCGGGTCAGCAGCAAGGCCATAGGGTCGCTGCCGCGTGCGCGCGGCTGGACACGCTGGTATTCGGCTCGGATCAGGCCGATCACCACGGGACCTTCGTCGAGGAACATCCTGATGAATCCACCCGGCGCGGCCAATTCCAACGCCTCCCTGAACGAGGCCGCCGCATCCCCCGGACGTCCTCCGAGTTCGTGTCCGACGGCCGCGAGGGTGTGCAGACGGATCCGCCTCCGGGTCCGCTTCTGTTCACATGCGAGTGCGATTTCATCGTGCAACGCCGTCATCGCGCTCTCATTCCGTCCTTCGTGGATGGCGAGCCGAATCTCTCCGATACGATCGTCGTCGATGCATTCGGAGAACGGAATCCAGGAGCGCGGCAACTGGACTTCGGGCTCGGGGATGCGGCTGGCGATGGAGCGTGCGCTCTCGAGATCGCCGGCGACCAGCGCGCGCCTGACCCGTTCGCAACCGATTCGGCGCGAAAGTCTCGGCCAGCCGCTCATGTGTCCGATGCTTTCGGTCTCTTCCAGAAGCTGCAGGGCTTTCTCCGGATGTCCTTCTGCGTCGTGAATGCGTGACATCGTGACATACGCACTGACCAGATAATCGTGCAGCGCACCGTTGGCGATGACCTGATGAAAGCGTTGGAACTGGTTCCTGGCGCCGTCGAGGTCGTTGATTTCATAGAGCAGCTGGATATGACAGGCCACCAGCACCGCCGAAGCCACTGAGTCGTCGAGCATGATGCGCGGCTGTGAGATATTGGCTTCTATCAGTTCCAGTGCTTCCCTGAGCTGGCCTTGGCAGAGATGGTTGAACCCGGCGGTGCCTATGGAATAACCCCAGCTGAAACCTGAGTTGGCGCGATCGCCGTGTGCACGCGCAAGTACAAGGTATTTCCTGGCGCGTTCGAAATCGCCGCTGGTCATTTCCAGGTAGCCCTTGAGGTTTGCCGCCGCGCCGAGTTCGAAAGCGCGGAATCCGCGTGCGGAGGTATCGTGCGCATCGACCGGGCGGACGATCCTGTAGGCTTCGGTAAAGTCGTCGTCGATAATCGCTACCATGGACCGGACTATGTCTTCGGGTGCTTCACGGTCCAGTCCCGTCTCGGCGCGCTGGCGCTCAAGAAACGTGAGTATCGGCGCAAGCTTCCGTCGCCGCCGGAGAAATGCCAACGCCCAGGCGATCTTGATGACGAGTCCGGGGCGACGTGCGACCTCGTCGAGCGGTAAACGGTCGTACCAGCGCTCCACTGTGGTCAGGTTTCCATCCATCACGAGCTGGGTCGCCCAGATATCCATGCAATCGGCAGCCAGTTCAAAGTCGCCGGTGGCCAGCGCGTGATGAATGGCTTCTTCGAAGTAACCGTGCTCGCGAAACCAGAACGCCGCGCTCCGATGAATGCAACGGACCGAATCGGGCTTGTGCTCCTGCAACTGGTCGACCAGGAAAGAAGAAAACAGCGCGTGATAGCTGAACCACTCCATCCCCGCGTCCAGTGAACGTACAAAGAGCCCAGACTTCTCCAGTCCAACCAGTATTTCCTGGGAATCGTTCCGATTGAGTACGGCATCACAGAGGGGGCCAGACAGCCGCAGGAGCGGCGAGGTCATGAGCAGAAAATCCTGAATCTTCCGAGGCTGAAGGGATAGCACGTTGTCGGCCAGGTATTCGGCCAGCTGGCGCGGACGAAACAACGAAAGGTCGCCCAGCGAATCGCGCACCGCGGGCTGGGCCAGCGACAACCGGTAGAGTTGCAGCGCGGCCGGCCAGCCCTCGGTATTTCCATAGATGGCATCCAGTTCACGTTCGCTGATATGCAGTTCAATGGCGTTGGCGAAAAAGCTCTCGACCTCCGATCGGGAAAAACGGAGATCCTCGGCTCGCATCAAAAGCGCCTGGTTGTTGACGACCAGTCGAGCCAGTGCGATATCCGGCACGGTGCGCGAACCGATGAAGACCCGGTGGCGTACGGGCAGGTGCTCCAGCAATGTCCGGAAAAACGCGATCGGTCCCCGATTGGTCAGCGTCTGGAATTCATCGAAGAAAAGGGCGACCGGTTGCTCCATGTCAGACAGCCAGTCGAGCAGCCAGTCTGCCGGCAGCAGGCTGCCGCGAGAATTCCTGGAAACAGAGGCGTCGGGATGAAGATCGGCACCCGGTGCCACGCTCTCCAGTAATGCCTGCAGCGCGGCAAAGAAACGTGTCGGATCATTGTCGGACTCTTCCAGCGAAAGCCAGCCGGTCAGCATTCCGGATTCCTCCGAGCGCGACTTGATCTGCTGCAACAGGGTCGACTTGCCGTGCCCGGCCGGGCCCTGGATGACGACCGAGCGAGGAGCGCTTGGGCTGAAAATCCGGTTGAGAATGCGCACACGCAGAATCGCGCCGGGAACGGCAGGGGGCGCGAAAAGCTTGTGCGCTGGAATTCTGGCTGCGCGCTCGGAAAGAATCATGTATCCGGTGGAGCCGGGCGAGGCATCCAGACCGGCATCCGGCACCGCTTTTGGTGCCGGATGCCGGCCTGGCGCTTCGTTCACACGGCGTTGACCAAAGTGATGCCAAGTTTACCTCTTTCCGGTAACCGGCACACGCGACAGAATCACCCCCGCCGCCAGGCAAAGAACTTCTCGGCAAGCCGCAGTGCGCCTTCGGGCTTGCGCGCCTTCTTCCATTCGCCGGCGGCGAACTTGTTGGCCTCGTTCATCGTCGGGTAGATGTGAATGGTGCCGAGGATCTTGTTCAGGCCGAGGTTGTGCTTCATCGCCAGGATGAACTCTGCGATCAGCTCGCCGGCATGGTGGCCGACGATGGTCGCGCCCAGGATCCTGTCCTTGCCCGGTTCGGTCAGGACCTTGACGAAGCCGGAGTCGTGGCTGTCGGCAATCGCGCGGTCCAGGTCGTCGATACCGTAGGTGGTGACCTCGTAATCGATCTCCTGTTCCTTCGCATCCGTTTCGTTCAGCCCGACGCGAGCGACTTCCGGCTCGGTGAACGTCGCCCAGGGGATTACGCGATAGTCGACCCGGAACGATTTGAACGGGCTTAGCAGGGCATTGACCGAGGCAAACCAGGCCTGGTGGGCCGCGACATGGGTGAACTGGTACGGCCCCGCTGCGTCGCCGCAGACGTAGATATTGGGGAAGTTGGTGCGCAGCCATGGGTCGACTTCGATGGTGCCGCGCTGACTGACTTCCACCCCCAGTTCTTCCAGCCCGAATCCCTTCGTGCGTGCCTTGCGGCCGAGCGCGATCAGTACGCGGTCGAATTCGATGGCGGTTTCATTGCCGTCATGCTCGGCGATGATGCGCCCGCCGGTTTCATCGGTCTCGAAGCGCGCCGCCTTGTGGCCGGTTGCGATCGTCACGCCCTCGGCCTGCAGCCGTTTCATCAGCGCCTCGCTGGCGTCCGGGTCCTCGCGCGGCACCAGCCGGTCGGCCATTTCGATGATGGTCACTTTCGAGCCCAATCTTGCAAATGCCTGGGCCAGCTCGCAGCCGATCGGCCCGCCACCGAGCACGGCCAGGCGTTCGGGCAGATCGTTCAGCTCCCAGATCGTGTCGCTGGTAAGGTACCCGACCTTGTCCAGCCCGGGAATCGGCGGCACCAGCGGTTCGGCACCGGTGGCCAGGATGATGGAGCGAGCCGTGATGGTTCGGCCGTCGACTTCCACGGCCCACGGCGAGACCAGTCGGCCTTCGGCCTCGATCACGTCCACGCCCATGCCGCGGTAACGCTCGGGCGAGTCGTGCGGCTCGATCTTCGTGATGACTTCACGCACCCGCTGCATGATTTCGGCGAGCGAAAACTCGGCATCCATCCGTTCAATGCCGAACCGTTTCGAGTCGCGCGCCTCCTGCACCAGTCTTGCGGTGCGAAGCAGCGCCTTGGACGGCACGCAGCCGGTATTCAGGCAATCTCCGCCCATCCTGTTCTTTTCTATCAGCGCGACTTTTGCCTTGATGGTCGAGCCGATGTAGGCCGAGACCAGCCCGGCCGAGCCGGCGCCGAGCACGATGACGTTGTAGTCGAACGATTTGGGCTTGTCGTGTCCGGCGTAGACCTTGCGGTTCTTCAGGAAACGCAGCACCCAGCGCAGGATCAGCGGCAGCAGGCCCAGCAGAGCGAACGCGCCGATCAGTTCGATGGAAAGAATGTCGCCGGTCGACTGGATCTGGCTGAGTTGTGTGCCTGCATTGACGTAAACAATCGTCGCCGGCAGCATGCCGAGCTGGCTGACCCAGTAATACGTCCAGGTCCGGATCGGCGTCAGCGCCATGACCAGGTTGATCACCCAGAACGGGAACGCCGGTACCAGTCGCAGCGCCAGCAGGTAGAACGCGCCGTCTTTCTCCACCCCTTCGTTGATCGCCTTCAGGCGTTTCCTGAACTTCTTCTGGATCGCATCGCGGAACAGGAATCGCGCGGCGAGGAAGACCAGTGTCGCACCGATGGTCGAGGCAAACGAAACGGCAATCGAACCGGCCACCAGTCCGAACAGTGCCCCGCCGGCCAGCGTCATGATCGCAGCGCCCGGCAGAGACAGCGCGGCCATCACGATATAGACCAGCATGTAGACCGCCAGCGTCATCCAGAAATTGGTCTCGACAAAGGTCAGCAATTGATCACGCCGCGCGCGTAGCTCCTCCAGGCTGAAATACTGGCCCAGATCGAACCACAAGAACGCGCCGATTGCCACGGCAATCAGCGTCAGCAGGGCCAGGCGGGTAGTGGTCTTGCTCATCGGAAACTCCTTGGGAGCGGGCAGGGCGGTTGATCAGGAATCATACAGATCGGATCAGACCGGAAGGAAGGGTTGCTGATTGCAACGGGTTGGCCCGGCCCTGATCGGCAACACGGCAGTCGACAATTCCGAAGCCTGTTCGATGATTTACAGGATTAACGGCAGGGTACACTAGCGGCATTCGCGGACAAACCCGCACCGGAAAGGTCGGGGAGGTTTATGAAAGACGCAGTCTCCAGCTTGGATGGCGCGATTGACGCAGGCTTTGACGACCTGCATCCCGCGCTTGACCGCACACAGGCGGCGGTGGAGGCGGAGCGCTGCCTCTATTGTCATGATGCGCCCTGCATTCGCGCCTGTCCCACCGGCATCGATATTCCCACCTTCATCCATCAGATTCGCACCGGCAATCTCGCCGGGTCGGCGCGCACGATTCTCGAAGCCAATATCATGGGCGGCACCTGCGCCCGCGCCTGCCCGACCGAGGTGTTGTGCGAACAGGCCTGCGTGCTGAACAAGGGATATGAGCGGCCGGTGAAGATCGGCCAGCTGCAGCGCCATGCGGTGGACCACCTGATCGACGCCGGTGGGCCGCATCCGTTCACGCGCGCGTCGGAAACCGGACGGCGGCTGGCGGTTGTCGGCGCGGGGCCGGCGGGTCTCGCCTTCGCGCATAGCGCCGCGATGGCCGGGCATGACGTGGTCGTATTCGACGCAAGGCCCAGGCCGGGCGGGCTCAATGAATATGGCCTGGCCGCCTACAAGATGGTCAATGACTTCGCGCAGCGCGAGGTGGAATTCCTGCTGGGGATCGGCGGCATTGTCATCGAGACCGGCAAACGGCTGGGTCGCGATATCGATATTGAGACCCTGCGGCGCGATTTCGATGTCGTCTTTATCGGCATCGGCCTGGACGCGACTCGGCGGCTGGACTTGCCGGGCGAGGATCTGCCGGGCGTTGTTGACGCGCTCGATTTCATCGCCGAACTGCGCCAGACCGAACCGAAATCGGCCATGACCATCGCGCGCGAGGTGGTGGTGATCGGCGGCGGCAACACCGCCATCGACGCCGCCGTGCAGGCAAAGCGACTGGGGGCGGAGAACGTGACGCTGGTGTATCGCGGCCCGCAGTCGCGCATGAAAGCGACGCAGTGGGAGCGCGATCTGGCGCGGCTTGGCGGCGTCGTGATCCGTACCCATGCGACCCCGGTGGCGTTCGAGGGCGACGGACGGCTGGAACGGGCTGTGTTCGAGCGCACGGCGCTGCGCGATGGCCGGCTGAGCGGCACCGGCGAGACATTTTCCTTGCCCGCCGACACGGTCTTCAAGGCCGTGGGGCAGCTTATGAATCCGGATGGACTTGACGGCGTCGCCATGGGTGGCGGCAAGATCGAGGTGGATGCGGCTTACCGCACATCGCTTGAGAATGTTTTCGCCGGCGGCGACTGCATCGCCTCGGGCGAGGACCTGACCGTGCAGGCGGTCGAGGACGGCAAGCGCGCCGCCGCCGCCGTCACCGCCTGGCTGACCGCATCCGCGAAAGGAGGCGACAATGGCTGACCTGCATTGCCGGATTGCCGGCATCGACAGCATCAATCCGTTCTGGCTGGCCTCCGCCCCGCCGACGGACAAGCAGTACAACGTCGAGCGCGCCTTTCGCGCCGGCTGGGCGGGCGTGGTCTGGAAGACGGTGGGCGAGGACCCGCCGGTCGTCAACGTCACCAGCCGCTACGGCGTGCACAAGGGTGCCATGGGCGACATTCTGGGCATCAATAACAACGAACTGATTTCCGACCGGCCGCTGGAGGTCAATCTGCGCGAGATCGAGGCCATGCGCCGTGACTGGCCGGATCGGGTGATCATCGGCTCGATGATGGCGCAGATGGACGAGCGTGCCTGGAAGGAGCTGGCGATCAAGCTGGCCAATGCCGGTGTGCACGGAATCGAGCTGAATCTCGGCTGCCCGCACGGCATGTGCGAACGTGGCATGGGCTCTGCCATCGGGCAGGTTCCGGATTTCGTGGAAAAGACCACACGCTGGGTGCGCGAGGCGGTGGATCTGCCCGTGTTCACCAAGCTGACGCCCAACATCACCGATATCCTGGAACCCGCCGAGGCGGCGAAGGCGGGCGGCGCGCATGCCGTCTCGCTGATCAATACGGTCAATTCCATTATCTCGGTGGATCTCGACGCCATGGCGCCGAATCCGATCATCGACGGCAAGGGCACCCATGGCGGCTATTGCGGCGAGGCGGTCAAGCCGATCGCGCTCAACATGGTGGCTGAGATCTCGCGCAGCGCGAAAATGCGGGGGCTGGAAATTTCCGCCATCGGCGGCATCACGACATGGCGCGACGCTGCCGAGTTCATCGCGCTCGGCGCGTCCGGCGTGCAGGTCTGCACTGCCGCAATGCTGTACGGATTCCGCATCGTCGATGACATGATCGACGGATTGAGCGCTTTTCTCGACGACAAGGGCTATGCCGATCTGGAAGCTCTGCGCGGACGGGCCGTGGCCAATGTGGTGGACTGGAACGCGCTCAACATGAATTTCGATATCAAGGCGCGGATCGACGAGGAAAGCTGCATCGAATGCGGCCGCTGCCACATCGCCTGCGAGGACACGTCGCATCAGGCGATCCGGATCGAGCCCATGCCGGATGGCGGGCGGCGCTTTGTGGTGATCGACGAAGACTGCGTGGGCTGTAATCTGTGCATGCATGTCTGCCCGGTGGCAGATTGCATCACCATGGAGGTCACCGATGCGGGACAGCCGCCGATGATCTGGCCGGAACACCCTCAAAACCCGCTCAGGCGCGAGGAGGCGGTGGAATGAGCAGGGCGGAGTCACCCAGATCAAGTAACTTATCCGCTCAGGGGGGAAGGGTATACTGCGCCGGACTCTCGCCCCGTATACGGAACGACACGCGATGAACAACACCATGGACGCCTACTGGATGCCCTTCACGGGGAACCGTCAGTTCAAGGCCAGCCCGCGCCTGTTCGTTTCCGCCAAGGGCATGTATTTCAGGACCGATGACGGACGCGATGTGCTGGACGGCATTGCCGGGCTGTGGTGCTGCAATGCCGGGCACGGCCGCCCGCGCATCATCGAGGCCATTCAGAAGCAGGTGGCCGAGCTTGATTATTCTCCGGCCTTCCAGATGGGCCATCCCGGGCAGTTCGAGCTGGCCAACCGCCTGACCAATCTGATGCCGGGTCGGCTGAACCATGTCTTTTTCACCAACTCGGGATCGGAGTCGGTGGATACCGCGCTCAAGATCGCGCTGGGCTATCACCGCGCCCGGGGCGAGGGGCAGCGGACCCGGCTGATCGGGCGCGAAAAGGGCTATCACGGCGTCAATTTCGGCGGCATGTCGGTGGGCGGCATGCCCGCCAACCGCAAGATGTTCGGGGTCATGCTGCCGGGCGTGGATCACATCCGCCACACCCACGGCCTGGAGGAGAACCGCTTTTCACGCGGGCAGCCGGACCACGGCGCATGGCTTGCCGATGATCTGGAGCGGCTGTGCCAGCTCCACGATCCATCAACCATTGCCGCCGTGATCGTGGAGCCGCTGGCCGGCTCCGCCGGCGTGCTGCTGCCGCCGAAAGGCTATCTGGAGCGCCTGCGCGAGATCTGCGACGCCCATGGCATCTTGCTGATCTTCGATGAGGTGATTACCGGCTTCGGGCGTCTTGGTGCGCCGTTCGCCGTCGATTACTTCGGCGTCGAGCCCGATATCGTCATCACGGCCAAGGCGCTGACCAACGGGGTCATCCCCATGGGCGCGGTGTTCGTGCGCGATGACATCCACGACGCCTTCATGCAGGGGCCGGCGCATATGGTGGAGTTTTTCCACGGCTATACCTATTCCGGCAATCCGATGGCGTGCGCGGCGGCGCTGGGCACGCTCGACACTTACGAAGAAGACGGCCTGCTGACCCGCGCCGGCGAAATCGGTGAGTACTGGGCCGATGCCGTGCATTCGCTCAAGGACTGCCCCAATGTCATCGACCTGCGCAATCTGGGCCTGATTGCCGGGATCGAGCTGGAGCCCATCCCCGATGCACCCGCCAAGCGTGCTTTCACTGCCTTCCTCAAGGCCTATGAGCAGGGCCTGCTGATCCGCACCACGGGCGACACGATCGCGCTGTCGCCGCCGCTCATCATCGAAAAGCAGCATATCGACTTCGCCATCGACACCCTGCGCACGGTTCTGAAGGAGGTGGCGTGAAATGACCCTGATCGAACACATCATTGGTGGCGAACGGACGGCGGGCACAGGGAACGGCCGTGCGCCGGTCTTCAACCCCGCCACCGGCGAACAGGCCGCCGAGGTGGCCCTTGGCACGCCCGCCGATGTCGACGCCGCTGTCGACGCCGCACGGGATGCCGGTGCCGCATGGGCCGAAACGTCGCCAGCCAAGCGCGCCGAGGTCATGTTCGCCCTGCGCGCGATCATGCGCGCCCGCCGTGACGACATTGCCCGCACCATCTCGGCCGAGCATGGCAAGACGCATGCCGATGCGCTGGGCGAAGTCACCCGCGCGCTGGAAGTCGTCGAATTCGCCTGCGGCATCCCGCATCTGCTCAAGGGCGAGTTCAGCCGGGACGTAGCCTCGGGCCTCGACGCCTGTGCCGAGCGGCAACCGCTGGGCGTCGTGGCCGGCATAACGCCGTTCAACTTTCCCGCCATGGTGCCCCTGTGGATGATCCCGATGGCGCTGGCCTGCGGCAACAGCTTTATCCTCAAGCCCTCCGAACGCGATCCGTCCAGCGCCAATCTGGTGCATGACCTGTGCGCCGAGGCCGGATTGCCGCCAGGCGTTCTCAATGTGGTGCACGGCGACAAGACCGCTGTGGATGCCATTCTCGACCACCCGCACATCGCAGCGGTCAGCTTCGTCGGCTCGACCCCGGTGGCCGAATATGTCTACGGGCGCGGCTGCGCTTCCGGCAAGCGGGTGCAGGCGCTGGGCGGGGCCAAGAACCATATGGTCATATTGCCCGACGCCGATCTCGATCAGGCCGCCGATGCGCTGATGGGCGCGGGCTACGGATCGGCCGGCGAGCGCTGCATGGCAATATCCGTTGCCGTGCCGGTGGGTGAAGAAACCGCCGACCGCCTGGTGCAAAAGCTGGCCTCGCGCGTCCGGGCACTGAAGGTGGGTCCGCCGACCGATCCCGAGTCCGAAATGGGTCCGCTGATCACAGCCGCCCATCGCGACAGGGTGGCCGGTTTCATAGGGGCGGGCATCGAGCAAGGCGCGGACGCAGTCGTGGACGGGCGCGGCCTGTCCCTCCAGGGCTATCAGAACGGATTCTGGCTGGGCGGCAGCCTGCTGGACCGCGTGACACCCGAGATGACCGTCTACCGTGAAGAGATCTTCGGCCCCGTTCTCTCGGTGGTGCGCGCCGACAGTTATGACGACGCAGTCGCCCTGATCAACGCCCATGACCACGGCAATGGCACCGCCATCTTCACTCGCGACGGCGACGCGGCACGCGACTTCGCCCGGCGCATCACGGTCGGCATGGTGGGCGTGAACCTGCCCATTCCCGTGCCGGTGGGCTATCACAGTTTCGGCGGCTGGAAGCGCTCGCTGTTCGGCGCGCATGGCATCTACGGGCCGGAGGCGGTGCATTTCTACACCCGGCTCAAGACCGTCTCGGTGCGCTGGCCTACCGGCATCCGCGCCGGCGCGGAATATACGTTTCCCGGCAATGAATAACCAGAATGGATAACCAGGACGCATGAGGGAGAGTACGGCATGACCACATTACGCGGGGGACTGATCCAGATGGCGCTGAAGGCGCCGACATCCGAAGACCCCGAAACCATACGCAAAGCCATGATTGACGCCCATATCCCGCTGATCGAACAGGCGGGCGAGGCGGGCGTGCAGGTGCTGTGCTTTCAGGAGGTCTTCACCCAGCCCTATTTCTGCCCCAGCCAGGACGCCAAATGGTACGCCGCCGCCGAGGCAATACCGGACGGGCCGACGACGAGGCTGATGCAGGACTATGCCAGAAAATACGAGATGGTCATTGTCGTGCCCATCTATGAGGAAAGCGAGGTCGCCGGCGTCTATTACAACACTGCCGCAGTGATCGACGCGGATGGAAGCTACCTGGGCAAATACCGCAAGACGCATATTCCGCAGGTCGCCGGATTCTGGGAGAAATTCTTCTTCAAGCCCGGCGCGTCAGACTGGCCGGTGTTCAAGACCCGTTACTGCAAGCTGGGGGTCTATATCTGCTATGACCGGCATTTTCCGGAGGGCTGGCGGGCGCTGGCGCTCAATGGCGCGGAGTACATCGTCAATCCGTCGGCGACCGTCGCCGGGCTGTCGGAATACCTGTGGAAGCTGGAGCAGCCGGCCTCCGCCGTGGCCAATGGATGCTGGATCGGTGCCATCAACCGCGTCGGCAGCGAAGAACCCTGGAATATCGGCGAATTCTATGGCCAAAGCTATTTCGTCAATCCGCGCGGCCAGATCGAAAAGGAAGCCAGCCGCGACAGGGACGAACTGATCGTGCATGATATGGACATGGGCATGGTTCGCGAGGTGCGGAATCTGTGGCAGTTCTTCCGCGACCGCCGGCCCGACGCCTATGGCAAGCTGACCGAGGCGTGACCGGGTAGCGTCAGCGATCCGTTCATCCTTCAGGGCGAGTGGCTCATTGCGCCGAAAATCTCAAAACCGTTCGGGCTGAGCCCGCCGATGCCCGAACGGTACACGAACCGGAACGGGGCCAAGCCCATGCAGGAAGCAGCGCAAGCAGTACACGGGCAAGTCACGGCTGATCCCGCCAACGGCCTGTCGAACGCCGACCTGCTGCCCACCGACCCGGCGCAGCGGACCTGGGACTGGAAGGCCTATGCCGCGCTGTGGGTCGCCATGGTGGTCTGCGTGCCCACCTATCTGCTGGCCGGCGGGCTGATCGAACAGGGCATGAACTGGTGGCAGGCGGTTCTCACCGTCTTCCTCGGCAATGCCATCATCCTTGTGCCGATGGTGCTGGTGGGACATGCCGGCGCGAAATACGGCATTCCGTTCCCCGTTCTGCTGCGCAGCGCATTCGGCACGGAAGGCGCCAAGATCGCCGCCGTTGCCCGCGGGCTGGTCGCCTGCGGCTGGTTCGGCATCAATACCTGGGTCGGCGGCTCGGCGATCTATGTCATTCTCAACACGCTGACGGACGGCGCGTTTCGTGGCGCGGAACTGCCCATCCTCGGCATCGATACGGCGCAGACCGTCTGCTTCTTCGTCTTCTGGAGCATGCATCTCTATTTCATCCGGCATGGCACGGATTCGATCCGCTGGCTGGAAACGCTGGCCGCCCCCGTGCTGCTGGCGATGGGTCTGGCGCTGCTGAGCTGGGCCTGGGTCAAGGCCGGCGGCCTGGGGCCGATGCTGTCCGCTCCCTCGCAATTCATCGCGGGCGGCGCGAAGGAAGGACTGTTCTGGCCCACATTCTTTATCAGTCTGACGGCGATGGTAGGCTTCTGGGCGACGATGGCGCTCAACATCCCGGATTTCACCCGCTTCGCCAAATCGCAGAAGGATCAGATGATCGGGCAGGCGCTGGGCCTGCCGCTGCCAATGGCGTTGTTCACCTTTATTGCAGTTGCCGTCACCTCGGCCTCCATCGTGATCTATGGCGAACCGGTGGGCAATCCCATCGATCTGGCCGGGCGCATGGGCGGGGCCGGTGTTATCGTCGCCCTCGCATTTCTGATACTGGCGACGCTGACGACCAATATGGCCGCCAATCTGGTGGCACCGGCCTATGGTTTCTCGAATCTGGCGCCAGGGCGCATTTCCTTTCGCATGGGCGGCTATATCACCGCCGGCATCGCCATTGCCATGTTCCCGTGGAAACTGATGGAGACCGCCGGCGACTATATCGTCACCTGGCTGGTTGGCTATTCCGCGCTTCTGGGGCCCATCGCGGGGATCCTGATCGCGGACTATTTCTTCGTCAGGCGGCAGAGACTGGATGTCAACGCCCTGTTCGACAGCGACGGTCGCTACGGACACTGGAACCGCGCCGGCATTGTCGCGCTGATCGCAGGCATCCTGCCCAGCCTGCCGGGCTTTCTCAAGCAGGTGCGCTTTATCGACGACGTGCCGGCGATCTTCACCACGCTTTACGGCTATGCCTGGTTCGTGGGCGCAGGCACGGCTTTCGTTCTGTACATTATCCTGTCACGCAAGGACCATGGAGAGACGTCATGACAATTCTGATTCGCGGCGGCACCGTCGTCAATGCCGACCAGAGCTTCAGGGCCGATGTCCTTTGCGCTGACGGACGCATCACTGCCGTGGGCGAGTCCCTCGATGCTCCGTCGGGCGCGGAGGTGATCGACGCCGGCGGGCAGTACGTCATGCCCGGCGGCATCGACCCGCACACCCATATGCAGCTTCCCTTCATGGGGACGGTCGCTTCGGAGGATTTCTTCACCGGCACGGCGGCGGGGCTGGCCGGCGGCACGACATCGATCATCGACTTCGTCATCCCGAACCCCGGACAGCCGCTGATGGACGCCTACCGCCAATGGCGCGGCTGGGCCGAGAAGGCTGCCGCCGATTATGCCTTTCATGTGGCCGTCACCTGGTGGGACGACAGCGTGCATCGCGACATGGGCACGCTGGTTGCCGAGGAAGGCGTGAACAGCTTCAAGCATTTCATGGCCTACAAGAACGCCATCATGGCGACCGACGACATTCTCTATCTCAGCTTCAAGCGCGCGCTGGAGCTGGGCGCAATCCCCACCGTGCATGCCGAAAACGGCGAGCTGGTCTATCAGCTTCAGCAGCAATTGCTGGCCGAGGGCATCACCGGGCCGGAGGGTCACCCGCTGTCCCGCCCGCCGGCGGTGGAGGGCGAAGCCGCCGGGCGCGCGATTCGCTTTGCTGGCGTGATCGGCGTGCCGTTATATGTAGTGCACGTCTCCTGCAAGGATGCCCTGGAGGAAATCACGATGGCTCGGCTGTCTGGGCAGCGCGTGTTCGGCGAGGCGCTGGCCGGTCACCTTCTGATCGATGATTCCGTCTACCGGCATCCGGATTTCGAAGTCGCCGCCGCGCATGTCATGTCGCCGCCGTTCCGCTCGAAAGAGCATCAGGATGCCCTGTGGCGCGGACTGCAATCGGGCAATCTGCAGACTACGGCGACCGATCATTGCTGCTTTTGCGCCGACCAGAAAGCCGCCGGCAAGGATGACTTCACCAGAATCCCCAATGGCACGGCGGGGATCGAGGACCGCATGGCGGTGCTGTGGACCCATGGCGTGCGCACGGGGCGGCTGACGAAAGAGGAATTCGTCGCGGTGACCTCATCCAATGCAGCGTCGATATTCAATATCTATCCACGCAAGGGCAGCATCAGTGTCGGCGCGGACGCCGATATCGTGGTCTGGGACCCGGACGGCACACGCACCATCTCGAAAGAGACGCACCATCAGAACATCGACTTCAATATCTTCGAGGGCATGACGGTGACAGGCATCCCCTCACACACCGTCAGCCAGGGTCGGCTGGTATACGCACAGGGCGAGCTGCGGGCGGAGCGCGGCGCGGGCCGCTATATCAAGCGCCCGGCCTTCCAGCCGATGTTCGAGGCTGTCCGCACCGCCAGCGCCGCTAATCGCCCGACCCCGGTCGCGCGGTAGGGGTCTGTAGCCGGGCCTGGCGGCCGAAAGATTGCTATTCCCACGGGTTGCAGTCGTAGCCCGCGATCCTGATGGCGCGATTGAGTTCCATGCTGCCGGTGCCCTTGCCGAGTTCGGTGAAATCGTAATCGACCCGAATGGTATTGCAATCGATGGCCTCGATGCTCATCGAGCCGGCTTTGGTTTGGGTCTGGTCGACCTGTTCTTTCGGGGGCTGATCCTCGTCAGTGATGAATGCGCCCTGAGACAACGTGACCATCGGGTCCATGGTGACCGGCCCCGGTTGGGCTGCTTCCGGCGAACTGTTACCGGTAACCCAGGTCGGTTGTCCGTCCAGGTAGGTGAAGAAGATGGCAAATACGAAGTTGCTGTCGATCAGTTCGGCGATCTGCAGCAGCAGTGCCTGGCGCTCGGCGCCGGGACGTTCCCACATGCCGGAGTAGCGGCCGTTGAGCACGGTCTGGTCGAACTGGGGTGGGTCCAGGTCGGGTTCGAAACGGGCGATCTGGAAGGTAAAAAACGAGTCTGCCGCCGGCGTGAGACTTTCCCAGGTCAGCTCGAGGGTGAAGGTCTCATTGTAATTCTCAGGCAGAAAGAAAGGCGCGTTGCTGTCGGCGTCATTGAATCGCACCGGCTCCACGGTCAGCATCCAGGTTCTGCGCTCGCCCTGGAAGAGAAATTCCCCGGTCGCGCCAACCGGCCCGCTGCCGGGAATTCCGAGCAGTTGCGCTGCATGGCGCGGAACTTCGACACTGCCGGCTTCGGCCCACAGGTGCGGGACCGTGATGACGGGTCCTTCCAGATGCTGCAACCGCAGCAGCACCACCGAAAAGCCTTCATCGGCACAGGCCACCCGCCAGATCGTCAGGCGTACCTGGGCATCCAGTGTCTGACTGTTCAGCGACGGCACGGCCAGGGTCTGTTCGACCAGCACACTGTCATCGGTGCGGGGCTGGGAGGGAATGTCGATGGACAGACAACCCGGCGGGAACGGCGTGTTCAGATCGGTGAGGAAGTTCAGCTCTCCTGACTGGGCGTGCACGGTGGGCACGGACAGGGCCAGGATCAATGCGGTTGTCTGGGTGATTTTCCGGAGCATCGCGAATTTCCGCAGAATTCAGTTACAGGAATTGTAGCGTCTGAAGCCCAACCCCGGCTGAACCGGAGGGCGGTGCTAGAATTCGGCGCAAGTTTCCCCAAGAGAATGCAACTTCATGGCAGGACACAGCAAGTGGGCCAATATCCAGCACCGCAAGAAGGCCCAGGACGCCAAGCGCGGCAAGGTCTTTACCCGGCTGGTGCGTGAAATCACCGTGGCAGCGCGCGAGGGTGGCGGTGATCCCGATGCCAACCCGCGCCTGCGCCTGGCCTGGGACAAGGCCAACGCGGCCAACGTGCCCAAGGACAACATCGAGCGGGCGATCAAGAAGGCCACCGGCGAGCTGGAGGGGGTGTCCTACGAGGAAATCACGTATGAAGGCTACGCCCCGGGCGGCGTTGCGGTGATGGTCGAGACCGTGACCGACAACCGCAATCGCACCGTGGCCGCGGTCCGGCACGCGTTTTCCAAGCACGGCGGCAACCTGGGCACGGATGGTTCGGTGGCTTACCTGTTCGAGAAAAAGGGCGTGATCACCTATGCGCCCGGCACGGGCGAGGACCGGATCATGGAAGCGGCGCTGGAGGCCGGCGCGGAAGATATCGAGACCGATGACGATGGTTCGACCGAGGTGCTGACCTCGCCGGAACAGTTCTCGGAAGTGCTGGTCGGGATGCGCGCGGCCGGTCTGGAGCCGGATGAGGCCGAAGTCACCATGCGGCCCGCCACGCTGGTCGAGCAGGACGAAGAATCAGGTCGCAAGCTGCTGAAATTCCTCGACATGCTGGAGGATCTGGACGATACCCAGGCGGTCTGGCACAACGCCGACATTCCGGCCGAGGTCTACGAGTGAGTCACCCGGGCTGATGCGTATCCTGGGCATCGATCCGGGTTCGCGCGTGACCGGCATCGGCGTGATCGAGGGCGAACGTCTGGTGGCCGCGCGGCAACTGGAACTGGGTGGCGGAGAAATGCCGGAGCGACTGGCGGCAATCTTCACCCGGGTGAGCGCGGTGATCGCGGAATTCGCGCCGACTGTGGTCGCGATCGAGACGGTATTCATGAATCGCAATGCGCAGGCCGCGATCAAGCTTGGCCAGGCGCGCGGTGCGGCGATCGCCGCGGCGGTCAATGCCGGTCTGGGCGTACATGAATACGCGCCGCGCCTGATCAAGCAGGCGATCGTCGGCCGGGGCGCGGCCGACAAGAAGCAGGTGCAGCACATGGTCCGGGTGCTGTTGCGCACCGAAACCGGCTTCGGTGCCGACGCCGCCGACGCACTGGCCGTGGCCTTGTGTCATTGGCATACCGCGCAGACCGCCGGGCGGCTGCCGCAAGGAGTGGTGCTGAGATGATTGGACGTCTTGCCGGAAACCTGATCGAGCGGCGTCCTCCGCACCTGCTGATCGATGTCGGCGGTGTCGGCTACGAGGTCGAGGCGCCGATGAGCGTGTTCGACCGGCTTCCCGCATCCGGCCAGCCGGTCACGCTGCTGATCCACCAGATCGTGCGCGAGGATGCCCATCTGCTGTTCGGTTTTGCCACGCAACAGGATCGGGAACTGTTCCGCAGCCTGCTCAAGGTCTCCGGCGTCGGCCCCAAGGTGGCGCTGGCCATCCTGTCCAGCGTCTCTGCGGCTGATTTCGCGCTGCTGGTCGAAGCCGGCGACAGCCAGGCACTGACCCGGTTGCCCGGCATCGGCAAGAAGACAGCCGAGCGGCTGGTGCTGGAAATGAGAAGCCGTCTGGACGGGCTGGAGCTTGGCCAGTCCTCGCTGCCGGCAGGCGGTGGCGGTGCGCCGGATGCAGTCTCCGAGGCGCGCGCCGGCCTGGTGGCGCTGGGTTATTCCCCGGCCGAGGCGCTGAAGATGATCAAGGGCGTGGGCGATGATGCGGTCAGCACCGAGGCGATGATTCGCCAGGCGCTGAGAAACCGGATGCAGCGGTGACCGGGGCAATTCCGATGGTTATCGTGCCGCGCTGGACCCGGGTTGCGAGAATGTCTACAGGCGCGCCGAGGTTGACGGTCGCCTCGCGACCATCGAAGGAGTCCGCTGTCGTGATGAGCGGTCCGGAAAAATGTTCACGCACCCGGACAGGACAGATGGTCCGGAAGATCAGCCACCCGCGCGCGGCCGGAATTGGAGACGATGACGGCGCGCGCGTTGTCCGGATTGTGCGGATCGCACAGCTTGATGGTCAGGTTGGTACCGGTCGCGAAGCCCGAGGGCAGATAGCGGATCCCGGTACGTCCGGCCGAGTCCGAATGCAGCTCGTCCAGGGGTGCGCCGACATGCAGGACCAGCTCGGGGCTCTCGGGCCGACGCTGGTTGTTCGGGTCGCGAAAGATGATCCAGCCGCGGTCCCAGCGGTTTCCGGCATCGCAGTCCAGGCCGCTGACCGACGGGCAGATTCGCGTGATCGCGTTGTCCATGACAGCACGCTGGCGGGTGAGGTTGATGCCGGCGACCAGTTGATTGGCCGCGGCCACGATGCGCTGTCGCTGGATCAGATCGCTGAAGGACGGAACCGCGAGGCTGGCGACCACGGCGATCACCGAAAGCGTGAGCATCAGCTCGATGACGGTCAGGCCGCGCTGGCGCATGCGCGGAGAGTGCCGGCCCCGGCGGGTCTGGATAGTGTGTCCCTTCATGGTGGATTCCCGTTTGAGTGACGGGTACCATGATCCTGAAAGCAGCGCCTTCAGTCAGTCGGCATAAGGGAGTGAATCCGGTAGGAATTTTCCGAAATTCCTGTCGGAAAATTTCCCGTGCCGCGTCGCCGCAGTTCAGATCGCGCTGCGAATCCGCTCTACGGCCTGTTCCAGTGTTTCGATGCCGCAGGCAAACGAGAACCGGACGTGGTTGGGCGTGCCGAAAGCGCTGCCGGGCACGACTGCGACGCCGGCCTGCTCCAGCAGGTGTTCGCAGAAGGCCTGGTCGTCGTCCAGCCCCAGCGCTTCGATCGCGCCGGCGACATCGGCGAAGACGTAGAACGCGCCCTCGCCGGGGCTGCACGCAAACCCGGGCAGCTCGTTCAGCGCTGGTATCAGCCAGTCGTGGCGCTTGTGGAAGGCCTTGCACATCTCGGTCACGCACAGCTGGCTGTCGGTCAGTGCGCATTCGGCCGCGGCCTGACTGACCGAGCACGGGTTGGAGGTGCTCTGGCCCTGGATCTTGCGCATCTGCCGGATCAGCTCGGCATCGCCGGCGGCATAGCCGATGCGCCAGCCGGTCATCGCGTAGGCCTTGGAAACGCCGTTGACCACGACCGTGCGCTCTTGCAGCCCCGGACAGACCTCGGCCAGCGTGGAGAAGGGCTCGTCGGCCCACCAGATATGCTCGTAGATATCGTCGGAGCAGATCACCAGGCGCGGGTACTCGGCCAGCACCTCGCCCAGCGCGGCCAGTTCGGCGCGGGTATAGGCGCGTCCGGTAGGGTTGCCCGGTGAATTCAGGATCAGAAGTTTGGTCTGCTCGTTGATCGCGTTGTTCAGTTGCGCCGGCGTGATCCGGAAGCCGGTCTCCAGCGTGGTGTGCAGCGTGACCGGCGCACCGCCGGCCAGGCGCACCATGTCCGGGTAGGAAACCCAGTAGGGTGCCGGGATCAGCACCTCATCGCCCGGGTCGATCAGTGCCTGCAGCAGGTTGTAGATCGACTGCTTGGCACCCGACGAGACCAGGATCTGGTCGCGGCGGTACTCCAGCGAGTTGTCGCGCCGGAATTTTTCGATGATTGCATCCTTCAGCCCCGGCGTGCCGTCGACCGCGGTGTAGCGGGTCTGGCCGTTGCGGATGGCCTCGATTGCCGCCATCTGGATGTGGTCCGGGGTATTGAAATCCGGCTCGCCCATGCTCAACGAGATGATGTCGCGGCCCGCGGCCTTGAGTTCGGCGGCCTTCATGCTCATGGCGATGGTGGCTGAAGGCTTGACCTGGGCGACGCGCTGGGCGGTGCGAATGGACATGATCGATTTCCCGGGGACAGTAGGCGCGGCATTGCATTGACCGCGAATCAGTCACAATTATCTCACCTTATCCACCACCGTGCCGTAGCGAGGGGCCGACAGAGCCTGCCCCGGACTTGATCCGGGGTGCTGTGGCCGGGGCGTTTCGCGACCGAGCGCACCGCAGGCGTACTCGCCTGTCCGTTGAGGATGCGCGACCGAGCGAAACGCACTGGACGCGGGGCCTGGCGGTTCCGCAGTAGGCAGGGTGGTGGATAAGGTGAGATTATAGGGAGATATGCAAAGAGTCGTGGTTCCCCATGGGTAAAGTCAGGCCGATTCGCAGGTTCCGCATGGCCTCGAAATTCGAGCCGGCCGGCGATCAGCCGGAGGCCATCGCGCGCCTGGTCGAATCGATCGCGGCCGGCAATCAGCACCAGACCCTGCTGGGCGTGACCGGCTCGGGCAAGACTTTCACCATGGCCAACATCATCGAGCGCACCCAGCGCCCGACGCTGATCATGGCACCGAACAAGACCCTGGCCGCGCAGCTCTACGGCGAGTTCAAGGCATTCTTCCCCGACAACGCGGTGGAGTATTTCGTCAGCTACTACGATTACTACCAGCCCGAAGCCTATGTGCCTTCCTCGGATACCTTCATCGAGAAGGATGCTTCCATCAATGAACATATCGAGCAGATGCGGCTGTCGGCCACCAAGGCGCTGCTGGAGCGTCCCGACGCATTGATCGTCGGCACCGTGTCGGCCATCTATGGCCTTGGCGATCCTTCGAGCTTCCTGAAGATGACCCTGCCGCTGAAAGTCGGCAACGTGATGGAGCAGCGCAGCATCCTGCGCAAGCTGGCTGAAATGCAGTATTCGCGCAACGATTTCGAGCTCAGGCGCGGCACCTATCGGGTGCGTGGCGAGGTGATCGACATCTTTCCGGGCGATTCCGAGACCAGTGCGATCCGGCTGGAGCTGTTCGACGACGAGATCGAGCGCATCAGCGAATTCGATCCGCTGACCGGCGAAGTACACGAGAGTCTGGACGAACTGACCATCTTTCCCAAGACCCACTACGTCACGCCGCGCCAGGTGGTGCTGGATGCGACCAAGGCGATCAAGATCGAGTTGGGCGAGCGGCTGGAGCAGCTCAACGGCGCCGGCAAGCTGCTCGAAGCCCAGCGCCTGGAGCAGCGCACGCGCTTCGACCTGGAGATGATGATGGAGCTGGGCTATTGCCAGGGAATCGAGAACTACTCGCGCCACCTGACCGGCCGCCAGCCGGGCGAGCCGCCGCCGACGCTGTATGACTACCTGCCCGACAACGCGCTGCTGATCCTGGACGAGTCGCATGTGACCGTGCCGCAGATCGGCGGCATGTACAAGGGCGACCGCTCGCGCAAGGAAACGCTGGTCGAATACGGCTTCCGGCTGCCATCAGCACTGGACAACCGGCCGCTGACCTTCGAGGAGTGGGAAGCGCGTGCGCCACAGACCATCCACGTCTCGGCCACTCCACGGCAGTGGGAGCTGGAGCGCTCCGGCGTGGTGGCCGAGCAGGTGGTGCGGCCGACCGGGCTGATCGATCCGGAAACAGAAATCCGGCCGGTCGCCAGCCAGGTCGACGACCTGCTGTCGGAAATCCGCGAGCGGGCCGGGTGGGGCGACCGGGTGCTGGTCACTACGCTGACCAAGCGCATGGCCGAGAACCTGACCGAGTACCTGGCCGAGCACGGCGTGCGCGTGCGTTACCTGCATTCGGACATCGATACGGTCGAGCGCGTCGAGATCATCCGCGATCTGCGCCTGGGGCAGTTCGATGTTCTGGTCGGCATCAACTTGTTGCGAGAAGGTCTTGATTTACCTGAAGTTTCACTGGTCGCCATTCTGGATGCAGACAAGGAAGGCTTCCTGCGCTCGGAAGGTTCGCTGATCCAGACCATCGGCCGGGCGGCGCGCAATATCCGGGGCAAGGCGATTCTGTACGCGGACAAGATCACCGGTTCCATGCAGCGGGCGCTGGAAGAGACCGACCGGCGGCGGGAAAAGCAGGTTGCGTTCAATGCCGAGCACGGCATCACGCCCAAGACCATCGAAAAGAACGTCGCCGACATCATGGCCGATGCCCACCAGGTGCCGGGACGGAAGAAATCGGCACGCGGTGACCGGCGCAAGGTGGCCGAAGCCGGGGGTGATTACGAGATCGGGCCGATTTCGCCTGCCGAAGCCGCACGGCGCATCGCCGAGCTGGAAAAGGAAATGTTCAAGGCGGCCGAAAACCTGGAATTCGAGCAGGCCGCAAAAATCCGCGACCGCATCCACAGGATCCGCGAGCAGGGCTTTGCCGCAGCCTGAGTTGGCCGGAAAAGCTGGCTTTGGGCTCGGATGGGTACGGATGAAAAGCGAAAAGCATTAGAAGCTGAACACGAAGAACACGAAGAAGGCACGAAGAGCACGAAGAAGAAAGCAAGTAGGTAAAAGGCAAAAGCGTTAAGTGCCGGACACGAAGAACACGAAGAACACGAAGAAGGCACGAAGGAAGAATCAAGCAGGCGAAAGGTGGAAAGCTTTGGAAGGGGGCACGAAGGGCTTGAAGAAGGCGCGGCGGGTACGAAGAAAGCCCATTCGGAATTAAAACTTCGTGTTCTTCGTGCCTTCTTCGTGTTCTTCGTGTCATTGCTTTTCGGTTTTGGTGGTTTTGCCAGGTCCCTGACATGAAAAACCCGGCATGGGCGCCGGGTTTTTGGGGGTTGGCCGCCGCGCGGGGCGGCGGCTCAACGGGGTGCTTGTGGTTCATTCATTGCGTGTGGCTTCGACCCCGATCAGTTCACGGTTCTTGTCCACGGTGGCCAGGCCGATGCCGCGCACGTTGACCAGTTCGTCGGGATGGCTGAACGGGCCGTTGGTTTCGCGGTACTCGACGATGGCCCGGGCCTTGGCTTCGCCGACGCCGTTGAGTGCTTCAGCCAGTTGCTCGACGGTGGCGGTGTTGATGTCTACCGGCTCGTCGGCCAGAACCGCGCCGCTGATGCCCAGGACCAGAACCAGTGCCAGAAAGATGTGCTTGATCATGATGTTTCTCCTTTCATCTCATAAAGTTTCGGGTTTCGGTGTTGGCCGTCGTTTTGTGTTCGTCGACCGTGGGCACAGATTAGGCGGGCAAGCCGGATTGTGAAATCGGTAAATTTCCCGCAATCGGGTCGGAACCCTGCCCGATGAACAGGGGAAAATCAGCCGCTGGCTTGTAGGAAAATTCTGATGCTCGCCTCCAGCGCCCGCTGTGGCGGTGATTTCAAGAACGGGCAGCAGGACCCGACGGATCACCGGATGCCGGCAGTCGGCAGCCAGTCCCAGATGTTCCAGCAGCCGGCGGTCGGCCGCATCCAGCGTAAGCGTGCTCATGCATCGGCCTCCGGTTCGGCCGACACCACCAGCCGCAGCGGCCCGCCGGTCTCGATGGCGTCCAATGGCCAGCAGGTGATCAGCGTCAGCGCCGGCCCCGGGGCATCCAGGTCGATTGCGGTTGTGCGCGAATCGACCACGTGGCGGCTGGTGACCCGCCAGTGTCCGACCTGACCGGCCGGGTACTCCAGTTCGATGCGGTGCTCGGGTTCCAGTCGGCCCAGAAAACGGAAGTGGGTATCGCGGTGGGCCGCGATCACGGTGTGTCCGGATTCGCCGGTGGCGATGCCCGGGCCCCAGGCCAGGTTGGGGGTTTCAATCCCCTGAACTACGAGCCGGTCAATGGCCAGATCGGGCACATGCAGCCGCGCCACCGGCCGGGTTCGCGCGCCGGGCCATGGGGTGCCGGGAGGATTGCCGTGCTCCTGCTGTTGCCACGACTTTTCCATCAGCCACTGGCCGGTCAGCCCGCGGGCCTGGACCCAGCCGGCCGAAAGAAATTGCCAGCAGGCCAGCACACCGAGCACGATCAGGACCACGCGGCGGGTCATGCCTGCTGCTCCGAGCCGTCCGGCTCTGGTTGTCGCACGGGTTGTCGGGCCGTGTCGGGCTGTGCGATGCGGCGGTTGAACAGCAACAGCCCGATGACCAGCAGAATGGCCAGGCCGCGCAGCAGCCGCTCCAGCGTGCCGGCGTCGGTGGCCGGCATGGCCAGCACACTTGCGCGATCGGAAGGAGGGGTTGCGGCCAGCCGGCTGGAATTCCATGCCTGGCCGTCGCGCCGCACCTTGCGATCGACCGCGACCAGGCTGGTCAGATCGCTGACGATCTGATAATCGAGCGCGGTCAATAGCCGCTGGTCGTTGCGGGCCTGTAGCTGCGACGGATCATGCGACGGGTCAGATGGCGGCAGCGCCAGGCCGTCAATGCGGGCCCGGGCCCAGGCCCGGGCGACACCGGGGGCGACCTGGAATTGCTGCAGCGGCCACTCCAGCTCGACGAACGACAGGTCGCTGAATCCGGTTGCACGCACGGTGCCCGGGGTCAGTCCGTCGATGGCGACATCCAGCCTGGCCAGTGCCATCAGCGGCTCACCAGCGTAAAGATCCGGCAGCGGCGCGGGCCAGGTTTCGGCCCCGTGCGGCCATTCGATGCGCAGGTCGGTCAGTACCGGACCTTCGAGGTGGCCGAGCAGCTCGTCGATGCGCTGACCGATGGTGTTCGGGTCGTTGATCCGGGTCAGGCTGCCGCGCCCGGCGCGCGCTACTGATTGCAGGAATGCCCCGTTGACCCCGTGGCCGATGCCGACGCTGAAGATGCGGCTGTGGCCGGCGCGGGTTCGGACCAGTTCCAGCACCTGCTGCTCGTTGCCGACCATGCCGTCGGTGATCAGCACCACCTGGCGCAGGCGGCCTTCCTCGACCCGGCCTGCCAGTGCGTGCTCCAGCGCCGCATCGATCTCGGTGCCGCCCTGGGCGCGCAGTCTTTCGACGAAGGCCAGCGCCTGACGCAGGTTGCTGCGCGTGGCCGGCATCGGCCCATCGAACAGCGGCCTGGCCGAAGAGCTGAATGCGATCACGTTGAAGTAGTCATCAGGACCGGTTCGCTGCAATGCCAGGTTCAAGGCATGGCGCGCCTGTTCGAATGCATCTCCGCGCATCGAACCGGAGGTGTCCAGCAGCACGATCAGCTCTCGCGCCAGCCGGGTCGGTCGGAAGTCCTTCGGCGGCACCAGCATCAACAGTGCGTGCGCTTGATCGTGCATGTCCTCGACGAACAGCGCGCCCTGGACCTGGTCACTGCCGGAAGCCGACCAGTTCAGTTCGAAGTCGCGCCCGGCGGAGTCTGTCGATGGCTCCAGCTCGACCCGGTACAGTTCGCGTTCCCGGCGAATGCGAACCGGGTGATGCGGGCTTTCCAGTCCGGCCAGCGCAACGCCGGGCCGCAGTCGGACTTCCAGCTGCCAGGGTGCATCCGGCGTTGCGCTGTTCGGCTGCGGCAGCGGCCGACGGGTCTTGCTCAACCCGGCAGCGGGCTGATTGTCGTGACGCGGCAGCAGCGTGGTCGGGAAGCGCAGCGTGAATCGCCGGTTGCGATACTCGACCGTTTGACTGAAGCCGATCCGGACCTCGATCCGGGCATCCGGTGCGATATTGGCGATCGATGTGCTGAACAGGTTTGGGCGATGCCGCTCGACCAGTCCGGCGACCTGTCCCTTGTTGCGGGCCCGGGTATAGACCTGTCGGGCATCATCGCGCTCCAGTACCAGGCCCTCGATCACACGATCGTCGATCGTGATCGCCAGTTCATCGACCACGGCACCATCGGGCAGCGGGAACAGGTAACGGCCCTCGCTCCATTGACCGGAGCGATTGATGAATCGCTGTGTCACCTGGCTGCGGGCCAGCATGCCGGTGACCTCGATCTCGATCCGGCTGTCCAGCGTGACTGCCGAAGCCGGGCCTTCGGCCAGCAGAAGCTGCAGGCCGGTGTCGGTGCGGGCATGAGCCACGGAGGCGAGCGTGAACAGCGCAGTGCAGAGCAGGGACAGCATCAGGAACGGATGGCGAACCGGGAACATGGGCAGCAACCTCTTCAACGATTGAGTTGCATGTCATTCCAGCAGCACGATGTGGCATGGGCCGGCTCCGGATCTGGCGGGTTGCTGATCAAATGTGGCAGAAATCTGGCAATCCGCGCCGCGAGGTTTGGCGGGAAGTCGCAAGCCGTCAGTTGAAGGGCAAAAGCTGTTTGAACCGCAGATGAACGCAGATGAACGCAGATGAAAGGCGAAAAAGGCACAAGGCAAAAGATAAAAGGTAAAAGGTAAAAGGTAAAAGGTAAAAGGTAAAAGCAAAAGCTGGACACGAAGGACACGAAGAAGGCACGAAGAGCACGAAGTTTCAATTCCGAAAGGGCTTTCTTCGAACCTTCCGCACCTTCGTCGCGCCCTTTGTGTCCCGCTTCCAAAGCCTTCCGCCTTTCGCCTACTTGATCCCTCCTTCGTGCTCTTCGTGCCTTCTTCGTGTTCTTCGTGTCATTGCTTTTCGCTTTATCCGTGTTCGTCCGCGCTCATCCGCGGCCAGAAAACGTTTGTCCGCCGTACCCGATGTTCCGGACACCGACCCGGCCGGAATCAGGTAGGCTTTTGGCCCATGCGTCGCAGGATTGCCGTGGTCGAGGATGAAGCGCCGATTCGGGATAACTGGATCGAGGCGCTGGCGCGTCATGGCTACGACGCGCAGGGGTTTGCCGACCGGGCCCTGGCCCAGCGCTCGTTCGACCAGCGCCTGCCGGATCTGGTGATCATCGATATCGGGCTGGGGGATGAACCCGAAGGCGGTTTCGAGCTTTGTCGCTGGTTGCGTGCCCGTTCTTCGCTCTTGCCCATCCTGTTTCTGACCGCGCGTGACAGCGAGCTGGACGCAATTTCGGGCCTGCGACTGGGGGCCGATGACTACCTGACCAAGGATATTTCCACGCCCCACCTGCTGGCCAGGATTGCCGCATTGCTGCGACGGGTCGAGGCCGAGCTGCGTGATGAGGATCCGGGCGACCGCATCGAAACCGGTGCGTTGTCGCTGGAGGTCGAAAGCCTGGTGGCGCGCTGGGCCGGGCAACCGGTGGAACTGACGGTGACCGAATTCTGGATCGTGCATGCGCTGGCCCGGCATCCCGGCCACGTGCGCAGTCGCAGACAGTTGATGGAGGCGGCCAGCCTGGTGGTCGACGAGGCCACCATCACCTCGCATGTCAAGCGCATTCGTCGCAAGTTCCAGCGCCTGGACCCGGGCTTCGATCGGTTCCAGACCGTGCACGGTGCCGGCTACCGCTGGAACCCGGGCGCATGAAGCTGCGCGGCCAGTTGCTGCTGGCCACGCTGCTGGTTCTGATGCTGCCGGTGGCCGGCCTGCAGTTCATCGGCCAGGTCGAGCAATTGCTGCGCCAGGGCCAGGAACAGGTGCTGGCCGACAGCGCCGAGGCGCTGGCGCAACTGCTGCAGCCGCTGCCGCCGGCACCGCATCCTGATTCGCTGTACGTGCACCGAAGCGCCGGGCCGTTGTTCCTGGACGGCTATGGCGACGACTGGGAGCCGTGGCTGGATCGCATCGAGCGTTTTTCCGGCCAGTTGCGGGAGAATGTCCCGGCACGCGATCCTGGCGATTTCCCGGCCGAACCCGCGCAGGAACCGACTGGGGATCTGCCTGAAGATTCGGACTGGCCGCTGCGCCTGTCACTGGCCGATGCCCCGTCCGGGCTGCACCTGCTGTTTCGCATGCACGACTCGCTGACGCTGTTCGCGCGTGGTGCGGACCAACCGGGTGAGCAGCTGGTCCTGAGGTTTGGCAGCGACAGCGGCGAAAGCCGGCTTCACCTGGCGCCGGCCGCGCCCGGTCGCTTTACCCGACGGGCCGTGCCGCATGGACCGACGGTGCACGGGGACTGGCAGGTGCACGCCGAAGGCTGGAACCTGGAGTTGCGCATCGCCCGGCGCGAGCGGCCCGATGCACTGGGCTTCACGCTGCTGGATCTCGATCGGCCCGGCGGCACGCACCAGGTGCACGAGCTGCCGAAGACGGTCGCGTTGATCGGCGAGCAGCCGGCACTTTCCGAACGCCTGCGGCAATTGCTGTCGCCGGGCACCCGCGCCTGGATCGTGACCGGACAGGGCGACGTGCTGGCGCGTGCAGTGCCGTCGGCGACAGCCGTGTCGATGCCTGGCCGGCAATCCGAGCGGCAATCCGAGCGGCAATTCGAGCGGCAATTCGAGCGGCAATCGGGATTCTGGCAGTTGCTGCTGTTCGATCGCATCAGCGGCCGCATCGAACCGGTCGTCCAGCCGCGGCGAGGTGAGTTCACCAGCCGGCTGCTGGGCGGGGAAATTGAAATGGCGGTCGAAAGCGGTGAGGGTTCAGCCTGGGTTGCGCTGCTGGATTCCGATCGCGGCGGGTTGCGGGTACGCCATGCGCGCGCGCTGGCGACTGTCGACGGGCCGCAGCAGGCGCCGCTGCTGCTGGTGCTGGAACGCGATGCAGATGCGTTGATGCTGCTGGCCAACGAAGCGGTCCTGCGCCTGATGGGTGCCAGCCTGCTGGCATTCATGATCGTGGCCGGGGTGATCCTGACATTTGCCTGGTTGCTGTCGCAGCGGATTCGCAGCCTGCAGCGCCGGGCAACCCGCGCCGTGGCGGCCGATGGCCGGGTGCTTGAAGTTCCCGTACCGGCGCGCGGCAGCGACGAGCTGGCCGAGCTTTCACGCAGCGTCAGCCGCCTGCTGGAGCGTCTGCGCGGTCATCAGCAGTACCTGCGCACCCTGGCCGACAAGCTGGCCCATGAATTGCGCACGCCGCTGGCGATGATCGATTCATCACTGGACAACCTGCAGGCCCGGCTCGACCAGCCGGGTGCTTTCGACCCCGGACCGGCGCGCACGCTGATCGATCGTGCCGGCGAGGGCAGCCGGCGACTCAACCGCATCCTGCGGGCCATGAGCGAGGCCGCTCGGCTGGAGGATGCCCTGATCGACGAGCCGATGCAGCGTTTCGACCTGGCCGCAATGGTTGCCGATTATTGCCGCGAATTCAGCGCCGCCCACGACCAGCGGTTACCGGGGCCGCTGCACTTCGATCGCCCGCCCGGCCCGATCCTGATCGAAGGTTCACCCGACCTGATTGCGCAATTGCTGGACAAGCTGCTGGACAATGCACTGGATTTCACCCCGGAAAGCGGCGAAATTCGCGTTGCCGTGCGCGCGCTAGGTCGCGGCGCCTTGCTCGAAGTCGACAATACCGGACCGCCGATTGATGCCGGATCGGCCGCAGCGCTGTTCGAGCCCATGGTTTCGCTGCGGGCCGGAAAATCCGGGCGAGCGCATCTGGGCCTGGGCCTGTTCATCGCCCGCCTGATCGCCGAACGCCACCAGGGCCGACTGACCGCCACGCCACTGCCCGACGGCAGCCGCTTCCGGCTGGAACTGCCCGTCTCCGCCGCACCGGCTGAATGAATCCAGCGAGAACCGTTTTGGCCGCGGACTCATTTAAACTTGACGGGGCTGAAAGATTCATGCGTGCAGTCAGGTCCCAGACACTCTTGCACACTCCCAGACAAGGAAAACCATGATTCAGCGCAAAGCCGGCGTCCGATGGACGATTATGACGACAATCGTGACCGTCACTTCTGGATGGATCTTCGCGGCATCGCCAGTGGTTGCGCAGAGTGCCGGAATCGATGTGGCCGAACTCGACGACGTGACGGTTCTCGGCAGCCGTGCCGAGCGCCGGTCGGCGGCTGACGCGGCGGTACCGGTCGATATCTTCAGCGGCGAGGAGCTGCGCGCCACCGGCGCGATCGGCAACGAGCTGGGCGAGGCATTGGCCATCCTGGCGCCGAGCTTCTCGTTCCCGCGCCAGTCCAATTCGGTCACCGCCGATCATGTCCGCTCGGCCCAGTTGCGCGGCATGAACCCCGACCAGGTGCTGGTGCTGGTCAACGGCCGCCGGCGGCATCCTTCCGCGGTGGTCAACGACAACACCAAGATCGGGCGCGGCACGAATGCGTTCGATTTCAACACCATCCCGCTGAGTGCGGTCAAGCGGGTCGAGATTCTGCGCGACGGCGCCAGTGCCCAATACGGCTCCGACGCGGTCGCCGGCGTGATCAACATCGTGCTGGCCGACGACCCGGTCGGCAGCGAGTTCGGTGCCAGCTACGGGGCGCATCGCACCGATGTCGGCCCGACCGGCAATACCGAGACTGACGGCAATACTGCGACTGCCTGGATCAGCCGGGGTCATGGACTGCCCGAAGGTGGTTTCCTGCGCTACGGCGTCGAGGCGGTGAGGCGCGGTGCGACCAATCGCGCCGGGTTCGATCAGATCAGCCCGTTCATTCCGCAGAGCGATGCCAACCTGGCCTTTCAGGGCCAGATTACCCATCGCGTCGGCGATCCGGAGACCGAGGCGGTAAGCCTGTGGGTCAACTCCGAGTTCCGGGCTGCGGGACTTGATTTCTACAGTTTCGGCACGCTGGCCTACCGCGATACCGACGGCGCTGCGGTGTTCCGTCATCCCGACACCAACCAGAATGTCCAGGCGATCTTCCCGGATGGTTTCATGCCCGAAACCCAGGGCGAGAACTTCGATTTCGGCCTGACCGGCGGCGTGCGCTGGGATCTGGCCGGCTGGGAGGTCGACCAGTCCGTCGGGCTGGGCCGCAACCGCTTTGCGTTTGGCGTCAACAACTCGCTCAACCCGTCGCTGGGCCCGGACAGCCCGACCGATTTCGATTCCGGCACCTTCCGCTTCGACCAGCTCAATTTCAACAATGAAATCCGGCGCGCCTTCGACGTGGCCGGCCTGCACGGCCCGTTCAACCTGGCCGGCGGCTTCGATTACCGCTTCGAGCAGTTCGAGTCTTTCGCCGGTGATCCGGCCTCGTTCCTGGCCGGTGATTTCCGTTTTTCACCCGAGCTGGAAGCGCTGGTCGGTTTCCCGGATATCGGCTCGCAGGGCGCCAAGGGCCTGACCCCGGAAGACGAAGCCAATGTCACGCGCAACGTGGTCGGCTTCTGGCTGGACGGCTCGGTCGAGCTGACCGACCGGCTTCTGACCAGTGCTGCGGTGCGCTTCGAGCACTACAGCGATTTCGGCTCGACCTGGACCGGCAAGCTGACCGGCCGTTATCGCGTGACCGACAACTGGAACCTGCGCGCGACGGCATCGAACAGCTTCCGCGCCCCGTCATTGAGCCAGATCGGCTGGTCGCGGCGCGACAATACCTTCTCGCCGGAGGGGGCGAGGATCTCCTCGCGGCTGGTGCGGTCGGACTCTCCAATCGCCGAGGCGCTGGGTTTCGAGGAGCTGGAAGAGGAAACCTCGGTCAACCTGACCTTCGGCACCACCGCCGAGCTGGCGCCGGGACTCAGGTTTTCGCTGGACGCGTTCTGGATTGGCGTGGATGATCGCATCACGCTGTCGGAAAACATCACCAACCCCGATGTAATCGCGCTGGTCCAGAGCATGCCGGGCGGAGAGGGCGTGCAGGCCATCAGCGCGTTCACCAACGCCGTCGATACCGAGACCTGGGGCGCCGAGGCGGTGCTGGAATACACCCGGCCGCTGGCTGGCGGCGTCTGGAGCAACCGCGCCGGTTACATCTGGGTCAAGAACAGCATTGACTCGCTGGTGACTCCGCCCGATGCGTTGCTGGCGCTGAACCCGACTCAGCGGCTGGTCGGCGTCGAGCAGGAAAACACCATCGAAACGGCGGTGCCGCGCGACCAGGGCACCTGGACCTCGAGCTGGCAGGGGCAACAGTTTCGGCTGCTGGGCCGGGCGCGCTATTTCGGCTCGGTCAAGCGCGTGTTCACCTTCGCCGAGCAGCGCTTCAGCGCCGAATGGGCATTCGATGCCGAGGCCGGCTGGCGCATCACCGACCGCTGGGAGATCAGCGCCGGGGCCAACAACCTGTTCGACAACCTGCCCGATGCGTCCGAAAACGCCAATAATTTCTTCGGCAACTTCGCCTTCGACCCGATCGTGCCGATCGGCGTCAACGGCCGCTTCGTCTACCTGCGCACGGCGATCAATTTCTGACGGTTACCGGCACCGGGGGCATCCAGTATCATCGGCGGGTCCGTCGAAGCCTGGGGCCGTTGAATGAGTGCCATCTTTCTGTTGTTGCTGGGCCTGGTCGCATTTGCGCTGGGTTACCGGTTCTATTCGCGCTTCATCGCCCGCGCAATCTACGCACTGGATGATGACCGGCCGACACCGGCCCATGAATACAACGATGGCGTGGATTTCGTGCCGACTCATCGGTTCGTGCTGTGGGGGCACCATTTCACCTCGATTGCCGGCGCCGCACCCATCGTCGGACCGGCCATTGCGGTCATCTGGGGCTGGCTGCCGGCGTTCCTGTGGGTGATTCTCGGCACCGTGTTCCTGGCCGGCGTGCACGATTTGGGCGCGCTGTGGGCCAGCATCCGCAACCGCGGCCGCTCGATCGGCGCATTGACCGGCGACGTGGTCGGGGCGCGTGCCCGCAGCCTGTTCATGATCGTGATCTTCCTGCTGCTGCTGATGGTCAACGCGGTATTCGCGGTGGTCATCGCGCGTCTGTTCTCGGAGTTTCCCGAAAGCGTGGTGCCGGCCTGGAGCGCGATCGCCGTGGCGCTGGTGCTGGGCCAGTTGATCCGGCGCGGCAGGATCGGCTTGGTCACGCTCTCGATTTGCGGGCTGGTGTTGCTGTACGGCGCGATCTGGGTCGGCCAGTACGTGCCGGTGACGTTGCCGGAAAAGACCCTGGGGCTGGCGCCCAACGCGCAGTGGATCGTGATCCTGTTCGTGTATGCCGCGATCGCTTCGCTGCTGCCGGTCTGGATGCTGCTGCAGCCGCGTGACTACATCAACGGCCTGCAATTGTTTCTCGGCCTGGGCCTGGTATTCGTTGCGGTCCTGGTCGCCAATCCCGAGATCGTGGCGCCGGCGATCAATCGAAATCCGCCGCCCGGCACGCCACCCATCCTGCCGCTGCTGTTCGTGACCATCGCCTGCGGCGCGATTTCGGGCTTTCACGGCCTGGTTTCCTCCGGCACCACTTCCAAGCAGCTCAACCGCGAGTCCGATGCCCGCTTCGTCGGCTATTTCGGTGCCGTCGGCGAGGGCGCGTTGGCGCTGGCTGCGATTATTGCAGCGACTGCCGGGTTTGCGACCGTGGGAGACTGGGAGGTGCTGTATGCGGCATTCGGCGACGGTGGAGTGTCTGCCTTTGTCCAGGGCGGGGCCAATATCATGGCGGCCGGCTGGGGCCTGCCGATTGCGGTCGGGACCACGCTGCTGGCGGTCATGGCCGTGCTGTTCGCGGCGACCACCATGGATACCGGCATTCGACTGCAACGCTACATCATCCAGGAATGGGGCCAGATCTACGGCCTTGGTGCGCTGACCCGCAACGCACCGGCCACCCTCCTGGCCGCGGGCACTTGCCTGGCGCTGGCGTTCGGTGCCGGCGGCATGGAGGGCACCGGAGGCCTGCTGATCTGGCCGCTGTTCGGCACCACCAACCAGTTGCTGGCCGCACTGACGCTGATGGTGATCAGCCTGATGGTGCTGCGCGCCGGTCGCCCGGTGCGCTACACGCTGATACCGATGGCGCTGATCCTGGTTGTGACGCTGATGGCGTTGCTGATCCAGCTCGCCCAGTTCTGGCGTCAGGGCGACTGGTTCCTGTTGGCGCTGGACCTGGTGGTACTGGCCGCGGCCGTTCTGGTGGTGCTGGAAGTGACCTCCGCGCTGCGCCGCGAGCTGCGTCTCGATTCAGGATCGAAGCAAACGCCTGGCTGATCTTCGGGCTCGATCCCGCAGCGGCTCCAAGGTCGGCCGGGATCGAGTCGCCAGAATTGCGTCGCAAAAATTGGGTCGTCAGAATTGGGCCGTCAGAATTGGGCCACGCTTGCCTGGAAAGCTGGATTGGTGTACCGTTGCCGGATTTGCCGCCCTATCGGTTGCCAATTTGCTGTCTCATGATCTTCCCGGCGAAGAATCGGCCCGGGCCGATTCACGCGCGCTTCTCGATCTGCCCCTGCGTCGGCTGGCCGCGACCGATACGGGCGTGGCTGGTCTGGACCAATGCATCCGGCTGGGCCAGCCCGCGGTCATCGAGGGTCTTGCCGCTGCGTGGCCGGCGCTCAAGCGCTGGGAGCCCGGACAATTGGCCCGGCGGGTCGGTGACCGCAAGGTGCGGGTCTACGACGCCTCGTTCGGCGAACCGGGCCGCAATTACATGCGTAATGTCGATGAAATGCCGTTTGCGCGGTTTCTCGAACAGGTGCTGACGGAAGGGCGTGATTTGCGGATGTTCCTCTACAACATCTCGCAGCAGGTGCCGGAATTGCTCGACGACATCGAGTTTCCCGATCTCGGCCTGAAGTTTTCGCGCCGCTTCGTGTTCACGTTCTTCGGCTGCAAGGGTTCGACCACGCCGCTGCACTATGACATCGACATGGGCCAGGTCTTCCATACCGTGATCCGCGGTCGGCGGCGCGTGCGCCTGTTCGCCCCCGAACAGTCGTGCGCGTTGTATCGCCACCCGTTCACGGTGCGCAGCTATGTCGATCTGGACCGGCCGGATCTTGCCAGGTGGCCGGCACTGGCCGGGGCTAGTGGTCACGAAGTGGTGCTGGAGCCGGGGCAGACCCTGTACATGCCGCCGGGCTGGTGGCATGAATTCCATTACCTGGATGCCGGCATCGGCATTTCCCTTCGCGCGCCCGGCAGCAGCTTTGGCCATCACCTCAAGGGGGTCGCCAACCTGCTGTTGCTGTCGCCGGTGGACCGCGTGGCGAATCGACTGGCTGGCCGGCGCTGGTTTGCGTGGAAGCAGAATCGGGCCCGTCGGCGGGCCGAGCGATACCATCAGGAGAGAATCAATTGAAGACTGTCAAGGGAGTGATTCAGGCTGGACGCTTCGAGGTCCCCTACCGGGTCTATGGCCATCACCCGGACCTGCTGGTATGCGTCAGCGGCGCGATGCAGACCATGTCGATCTGGCGTTCGGTGGTCAAGCGCTTTGCCGGCGACTACACCGTGGTGCTGTTCGACATGCCGGGTGTCGGGCGCTCGCGCATCATGTCGGGTGATTCTCACGTCACAGTGGACGAGCAGGTCGCGGTGCTTGATGCGCTGATCTCACGGGTGCATACCGCCGGGCAACTGACCCTGGCCGGCAGTTCCTGGGGCACGGCGATTGCCGCCAGCTACGCGGCGCTGAAGCCGGAGCGGGTCGACTGCCTGTTGCTGAGCAGCTTCGGCATGCGGCCCAATGCCGGCATGGAGTACGTGGTCAAACGGGCAACCGAGCTGTACCAGGCGCGCGATTACGCCGGCGGTGCCCAACTGATCTTCGAAGTGTTCGGCCGCAACCTGGGCCTGGCATACCGGCAGCAGATCGTGGCCCAGTTCCGCAGCCTGAGCAACGACAGCGCCGAGGTCTTCTACCAGCATTGCGCCAACATTCTCAAGCTGGGTCGGCTGGACGAAGCGGTCGACCTGGGCCGGATCCGGGCACGCACGCTGATCATCAACGGCGCCGACGATCCGATCATCGATCTCGACGACATGCAGGTGGCCGAGCGCCTGATTCCGGACTGCGAGCTTCGGCTGATTCAGAACGTCGGCCACTTCCTGCATTTCGAAAAGCCGGAGCTGCTGGAGGAATACGCCGATTTCCTGCGTTCGGGCAGGCCAGCGAGCGAGCCGGCGCAGGCGGCGATGGCTTTCTGATGGTGACTCCGTTCACTGGCGGAGCCGTCATTGAGCGCGGGAGAGTGTATCGGGCTTTGGTGAATAGTGAATAGAAAATAGAAAATAGAAAAGTCAAAACCGGCCCGGGCCTGTGGCGTGGCTGTCTTTGGGATTCGACCCCATCCGGGTCGGGATGATCGTGTGATGTGGGGTGAGAGGGGCATTGCACCAACTTTCAGCGGGGAGTGGCGTTGCCTGGTGGTGAGTCGTGGGTCGCGGGGCGGATGATGACCGATCAGCTTCTATCCGACGGCGCCGGGTGTCAAGGAAGGCATTCCACTTCGGACGCCCCCGTGTCAAGCCCAGTGGCAGCCAGGCTCCATTGAACCTGAGTTCTTGCGGCAAGGCCGATCGACCCGCGGCTCGCCAGCAGGCGACGCCACTCCCCGCCAGGCACCCCGGCCGGCGACGCCACTGCCCGCCAGGCACTCCGGCCGGCGCTGTTGGCGGTTGGCTGAGGCAAATGCCTGATCAGGCACGCTTTTTCGGGTAAAACGAAGTGTCAGTCGTTGAGGGCGGTGACGCTTTCGGGGTCGAGAAGGTCCTGCTTGAGGCTTTTCTGGGTGGGGTTGTCCGAAAGCCAGATGCCGAACAGCGCCTGTTTGAACTCCAGGCCTTCGATCAGCCCCTGGAATCGATCGTTGTGCCAGATCTGGGTTCCCTGGCCGGGCAGGTAGATCAGCCGGAACATGTCACCACTGGCCACTTCGCTGTCGATCATCGCCAGCAGGCGCTCGGTGCGGTCCTTGATGGGTTTCATGTTGTTGCCTGTAGCGCGGGCCAGGTCTTTCGGCAGGCCGGCCGTCAGACGATCGCGGGTGACCATGTCGGAGGTGATGTGCATGATCACCGCTTGCGGCTCGTCGGCTGCCAGAATGCGGCGCGGATCACCGCCGGGTTGCGGCACGTACAGGCAGGCAACATAGGCTTCGACGAACAGTTTCTTGCGCAGCCCGGCACCGTTGAGCGTCAGCAGATGCTCGCCGACCTCCAGCGTCCCGGGAATTTCGATGCCGGCAATGGTCAGGGCCCGGGCCGGGGTCGTCAAGCTGATCCCCAGCAACAGCGCGGCCACGGCAGCCATTACGGTTGTTTGTGTTGCGCGCCGGATGGTGTCGGCCTGTGCCTCATTCATTCGCGGTCCTGTCCTGGTGATGCTGCATCGGATGATTGCCGGCCTGGATCTGGAAGGGCGGCTGGATTGAAAGGTGTGCGGAGTCTAACGCACCCCGTGGCTGATGGTGCGCCTGAAGATTGGGCCCGGCAAGGATCAGCGGGCAAGGATCAGCGGGCAAGGATCAGCGCGATTGTCGAACCAGTTCCTCGATCACGCGGCCATCGGGGCCGTCGCCCCAGACGCGCAGCGGTCGCAGCCCGGCCGTGATCAGCCCGCCGGACAGGCGCTGGCTGCCGTCGGCGGAAAACTCGAAGCGCCAGCTGCGCACCAGCAGCAGCCCGCGCTCGCCGCGGGCAATGCGTATGCCGCGCAAGCTGACAGTCTGATCCAGCAACTGCCAGTGCTGCTTGCGGCAGAAACTGCCAGCGATCACGCGCGCCCGTTCCAGCGCCTGGATCCAGCCATGCCACCACAGCACCAGAGCCGCCAGTACCAGCAGCGCCGGGATGGTGGCCGAGAGGTCGCCGCTCACGCGCGTGCCTGGAGCAGCACGTAGACCGCGCCGCTGCCGCCGTCTACCGGCCGCGCCGAAGTGAAAGCCAGCACGCGCGGATGACGGCTCAGGACCCGCGCGGTCACGCTTTTGAGCCTGGGGCCGCCGGGCCCGGAACGCAGTCCCTTGCCGTGAATGATCTTGACGCAGCGCCGGCCGCCGGCCAGGGCTTCGTCGAGAAAGATCCGGATCGAGCGGGTTGCGGCCTCGACGTTCATCTGGTGCAGGTCGATCTCGTCCTGCACGCTCCAGTGGCCACGTCGCAGCTTGCGCAGCACTTGCGGGCGCAGGCCGCTTCGCAGCCAGCTCAGTTCCTCGCCGGTTTCCGGTTCATCGTGCAGGGGCATGGCCTGGTGCAATTCTTCGAGCACGCGGCGTTCATCTTCGTCGCGCTTGTGGGGCCGCGCTCGCACCGGCTTCGCGGGCGCTGGTTCGCGCCGTGAGTGAAGGCGCCGTACCGGTCCCACCACTTGCCGAAACAGGTCAGGGTCGTCGTCATCCTGGTGCATTTCAAACCCCGGTTCTTGTCGGCGAGGCCGCTACGGCCGCGACCGCTTCAGAATAATTCGTCAACAGGCATTATAGTTACCGGTCTTCCTTTCATCTTCGCACGAGACTTCATGCACATTCTGATCAGCAACGACGACGGCATCGATGCCCGCGGCATCGGTCTGCTGGCCGAACAGATCGGCTCGGCCGTCGATCGGGTGACCGTGGTCGCCCCGGATCGCGACCGGTCCGGCGCCAGCAACTCCCTGACCCTGGACCGGCCGATCCGGGTGGAAAAGCGCTCCGGTGGCCGGTTCAAGATCTACGGCACGCCCACCGACTGCGTGCACATCGGCATCACCGGGTTGCTGACCGAAGAGCCGGACATGGTGATTTCCGGCATCAATGCAGGGGCTAACCTGGGCGATGATGTGCTGTATTCCGGCACCGTGGCCGCAGCCATGGAAGGCCGCTTCCTGGGCCTGCCGGCGATGGCCGTGTCGCTGGCCTATCGCGAATCGCGCCCGTCGCATTACGAGTCGGGCGCCAGGGCGGCGTTGATCCTGATGCGCCGGTTGTTCCAGCAGCCGCTGCCGGCCGACACCATTCTCAATGTCAACGTGCCGGATCTGCCGTGGGAGGAAATTCGCGGCTTCGAGACCACCCGGCTGGGCCATCGTCACCGTTCCGAGGACGTCATCCCGCTGGAAGATCCGCGTGGTCGGACTTTCTACTGGATCGGCGCGCCCGGTGGCGAACAGGACAACGGCCCGGGCACGGATTTCAACGCGATCCGGCGCGGCTACGTGTCGGTCACGCCGATCAATGTCGACCTGACCCGCTACCAGGCGCTGGAGCAGGTCGGCAAGTGGGTCGAAAGCGTACGGCTCGATGGCGATGTGGCCTCGGTCTGACCGGATGCACGGGGGGTGGGCATGAATGCGGAATCCAGGATTCACGGCATCGGCATGACGTCGACGCGGACCCGCAGGCGCCTGATCGAACAGTTGCGCGAGCAGGGCATCGGTGATGAACGCGTGCTCTCCGCGATGGCCGAAACGCCGCGCCACCTGTTCGTCGACGAGGCCCTGTCCAGCCGGGCGTACGAGAACAGTGCACTGCCGATCGGGCGTGGCCAGACCATTTCGCAGCCATTGGTGGTGGCGATGATGACCCAGGCTGCGCTGGCTGCGGCCAGCCATGACAAGGCGCTGGAAATCGGAACCGGTTCAGGCTACCAGGCCGCGGTGCTCGCGCGTTTGTTCGACAAGGTTTTCACCACCGAACGCATCGGCGAACTGGCCCGCCAGGCGCGCCAGCGGCTGCATGGCCTCAAACTGCACAAGATCTATGCCCGGCATGTCGATGGCCTGCAGGGCTGGCCGTCGCAGGCCCCCTTCGATGCCATCGTGGTGACCGCCGGTGGCCGCATTCCCGAGGCACTGTTCGATCAACTTGGCGAGGGTGGGGTATTGGTTGCGCCGGTCGAGGCCGCCGGCGGACATCAGCAGTTGATGCGATACACCCGCCGCGGCGAAGAGATCGAGGCCGAGGAGCTGGGTGCGGTGACCTTCGTGCCGTTGCTGGAAGGGCTGGACTGAACCCTCATGAGCGGCAGCTGACGAATGTTTCAGAGGTTCTACGATCGGGTGCTGGGTTGGGCCGGCCACCGGCATGCATCGCGTTACCTGGTCGGGTTGAGTTTTGCCGAGGCGACTTTCTTTCCGGTACCGCCGGACGTGATGCTGGCACCGATGGTGCTGGCGCGACGCGATCGGGCCTGGTCGCTGGCCCTGCTGACCACGATCGCTTCGGTCGTCGGGGCGCTGGCCGGGTACCTGATTGGCTGGCTGGCACTGGAGCTGGTGTTTCCGCTGCTGGAGCGTACCGGCCAGGTCCAGGCTTACGAGGCCGCGGTCGATGCTTTCCAGCGCTACGGCGTCTGGTTCGTCATCGTGGTCGGCTTCACCCCGATACCGTTCAAGTTGATCACGATCGCCGCCGGGGCACTGCTGATGCCGTTTCCAGCCTTTGTGGCCGGTTGCCTGGTCGGTCGCGCGGCGCGTTTCTTCCTGGTCGCCGGCCTGATCAGGCTGGGCGGTGAACGCTTTGCCCAGGGTCTGCGCCGGCGGGTCGATGCAATCGGTTGGGGGGTGATCGGGGTCCTGTTGATTGCAATGATGATTTATCTTCTTGTACGGTGATCGAACCCCGGCGGAATGAACCGGAGGGAACAAACCCGTGCGATCGAATCCCCAGCAGGCAAAATGCAAGCGAGCGAAACCCGGTGAATGAAGCCATGGGATGCGTCGGGCAGGCCAGGTGCGCACTGCCGAAGTGGGCGGTGGTCTTTTCATTGGCCATCCTGCTGGCCGCCTGCGGCGCGCCACACCCGTTGCCGCCGGAGCAGCAGCATACCCGGTCGAGCTCCATGCAGCCGCTGCAGCGGCCGCTGGCCTACCGGGTGGTGCGCGGCGATACCTTGTACTCGATTGCTTTTCGCTATGGGCTGGACTGGCGCGAACTGGCCCACTGGAACAACATCGGGCCGCCGTACACGATCCGGGTCGACCAGTGGGTGCGCCTGATGCCGCCACCGGCGATGCAAACGGCGGTACGGCCAGCCGCAACGCAGCGGCCGCCGACCCGAACTGCCGAGCCGTCCCCCCCGGCCAGCCGCACCGGGCCGGGCGCACCATCCGGGACCGGGTCGGATCGGCCACCGGCCGGTTCCACTGCAACGGGTTCTTCGACAGCCCCCGCACAGCCGCCGGCGCCATCTTCGCCGGCCCCCGAATCGCCGCCGCCGTCCCGGCAGGCGGCGTCCACGCCCGATCCCGCACCCAGACCGGCAACCGCCGATTCAGCCGTACGTCCGGTACAAAGCCCGACCGCCACACGCAGCGTGGCCGGCGTTGCCTGGGGCTGGCCGAGCGAGGGAAGGGTAGCGCGCGGATTCGATGCCTCGGCGGCGCGCAAGGGCATCCTGATCGGCGGTACGGCCGGGCAACCGGTGCGTGCCGCGGCTGAAGGCGAGGTGGTCTACAGCGGTTCCGGACTGATCGGCTACGGTGAGCTGATCATCATCAAGCATTCCGACCGGATGCTGTCGGCATACGGCCACAATCGCGAGCGTCTGGTCCGCGAGGGCGACCGGGTTCGCGCCGGCGAACTGATCGCACACATGGGTCGAAACGAGGCCGACCAGGAAGTTCTGCACTTCGAGATTCGCCGCGACGGCCGACCGGAAAACCCGATCAACTTCCTGCCGCCGCGTTGATGCTGGCCGCTGTCAGGCGTCTTCCCAGATCAGCGCGGCCATGACCCGGCGGCTTTCCCCGGCCAGGATGTTGAAGGTCCGGGCGGCGGCTTCCAGGGTCATGACTTCCAGCCCGATATTGGCGCGCAGCAGTGTGAATTGCAGATCCCGGTCCGGAAAGCGCTGGGTGCGGCCGGTCGCCAGCAGCAGCACGTCCGGGCGGTAGTCCAGCACCGGCTGCAGGGCTTCGGCCGAGAGCTCCTCGAAGCTGTTTACCGGCCACGGCACCACGCCTTGGTCAGGGGTCAGCAACAGCGATTCCCGGTAGTCGGTCGCGACGATGCGAACGTGCCCATCGCCCAGCGAGTGGATATGGAAGTGGTCCTGGGGTCGATGTTCGGTCAGTTGCATCAGTGAAGTGAAATCTGGGGCTTCTCGGGATTGCGGCGGTAAAAGCAGGCGATCTGTCCGATCTTCTGGACCAGCTCGGCACCGGTGCTTTCGGCAATCCGGCGAATCCAGTCTGCACGCTGGTCGCGCTCGCCGCGCAGCTTGACCTTGATCAACTGGTGGCTGTCCAGCGCCAGCTCGATTTCGGCGTTGACATTCTCGGTCAGCCCCTTGTCGGCCACGATCACGACCGGGGAAAGCTGATGGCACAGGCCGCGCAGTTTGCGCAGGCGGACGTTATCCATGGTCAAACGGGTTTCCGGCGATTGAATGGGGCAATGGTACCTGAATCAGGTGAGTGACCCGGCCGCTCGGGGATGCGATAATGGGCAGAATGCTTGAAATCCGAACAAGGAAATGAGTTCCGGGCGCTGGCTTTCACGTCAGGCCGCAGACCCGTATGTAAAACAGGCGCAGCGCCAGGGTTATCGCGGTCGGGCGGCGTTCAAGCTGATCGAGCTGGATCGGCGCGACCGCTTTCTGCGACCGGGCCTGAAAGTCGTCGACCTGGGCGCAGCGCCCGGTGCCTGGTCACAGGTGGCGGTCGAGCGGATCGGACCTCGCGGTCGAGTGGTGGCGCTGGATCTGCTGCCGATCGATCCGATCGACGGGGTGGGCTTCATCCAGGGTGATTTTCGCGAGCTCGAGGTCCTGCAGCGGCTGGAGGAGTGGGTCGATGACAAGATCGACCTTGTGCTGTCGGATATGGCCCCCAACTTATCGGGGATCGCGGCATCGGATCAGGCGCGCAGCATGGAGCTTGCCGAGCTGGCGCTTGAATTTGCGCTCACCCGGTTGAATTCGGGCGGGGTGTTTGTGGTCAAATTGTTTCAGGGTGAAGGTTTCGACGCCTTTGTTCGGCGCGTCCGGGGGGAAATGACCCGCGTGCGCCTGCGCAAGCCCGATGCTTCGCGCAAGGAAAGTCGAGAGATCTACCTGGTCGCCGATTCACGATGAATCGGTCCGGACGCGGTAAAGTACCGCAGAATCGAATTTGCAGGCCGCCAGGACTGGCGGGCAGGAGACAACGTTGAGTCAGTTTGCCAAGAATCTGTTGCTGTGGATCGTGGTCGCGATCTTCCTGATGAGCATCTTTCAGCATTATGCGCAGGAACCGGGGCGCGCGACCGAGTTGACGTACTCGCAATTTCTCGACCAGGTCAAGAACGGGCAGATCGAGAGCGCCCACATTCAGGAACAGCAGGGTGCGCTGCAGATCAGCGGGCGAACGACTGACGGGCGCGAATACAAGCTGCTGGCGCCACGCTTCGATGACGGGTTGTGGGCCGACCTGGTCAACAACGGGGTCGAGATCAAACAGGAGGAAGTCGAAGGCCGCTCCATCCTGGTCGACATTCTGATCAGTCTGCTCCCGGTGCTGCTGCTGGTGTTCCTGTTCATCTACTTCATGCGCCAGATGCAGGGCGGCATGGGCGGGCGCGGCGGCGCGATGAGTTTCGGCAAGTCGCGCGCCAAGCTGCAGGGCGAGAACCAGGTCAAGATCACGTTCGCCGATGTGGCCGGCGTGGAGGAGGCCAAGGAGGAAGTCGGCGAGCTGGTCGAGTTCCTGAAGAATCCGTCAAAGTTCCAGCGCCTGGGCGGCAACATTCCCAAGGGCGTGCTGATGGTCGGTCCGCCGGGCACCGGCAAGACCTTGCTGGCGCGCGCCATTGCCGGTGAGGCGCAGGTGCCGTTCTTCTCCATCTCAGGTTCCGATTTTGTCGAAATGTTCGTCGGTGTCGGCGCTTCGCGCGTACGCGACATGTTCGAGACGGCCAAGAAGCACGCCCCGTGCATCATCTTCATCGATGAGCTGGATGCGGTCGGTCGTCATCGCGGCGCCGGGCTGGGCGGCGGCCACGATGAGCGCGAGCAGACGCTCAATCAGCTGCTGGTCGAAATGGACGGCTTCGAGGGGCATGAAGGCATCATCATGATTGCCGCGACCAACCGGCCCGACGTGCTCGATCCGGCGCTGTTGCGCCCCGGCCGTTTCGACCGCCAGGTGGTGGTGCCGTTGCCGGATCTGAAGGGTCGCGAGCAGATCCTGAAAGTGCACATGAAGAAGATCCCGATCGAAGATAGCGTTGACGCACGCGTCATCGCGCGCGGAACGCCGGGCTTTTCCGGTGCCGATCTGGCCAACCTGGTCAACGAGGCGGCGTTGTTCGCAGCGCGCGAGGATTCGACTTCTGTCGCCCAGGATCATTTCGATCGCGCCAAGGACAAGATCATGATGGGTGCCGAGCGCCGGTCCATGGTCATGAGTGAGGACGACAAGCGACTGACCGCTTTCCACGAAGCCGGGCACGCCATCGTCGGTCGCATCGTGCCCGAGCACGACCCGGTCTACAAGGTCACCATCATTCCGCGCGGGCGTGCGCTGGGCGTGACCATGTTCCTGCCGGAAGAAGACAAGTACAGCCTGAACAAGACCCAGCTTGAATCGCAGCTGGCCAGCCTGTTCGGGGGCCGCGTGGCCGAAGAGCTGATTTTTGGGGCCGGCAAGGTCACGACCGGCGCCAGCAACGATATCGAGCGCGCCACCCAGATCGCGCGCAGCATGGTCACCAAGTGGGGCCTGTCCGATGCGCTGGGTCCGTTGTCATATGATGAAAACGAGGACGAGGTGTTTCTGGGCCGCTCGGTAACCAAGCATCAGAATGTCTCCGACGAAACCCACCGGTTGATCGACAAGGAAGTGCGTCGCATCATCGAATCTGCTCACGACAAGGCCAGATCGATTCTGCAAGAGCACGACCAACAACTGCACTTGATGGCTGATGCGCTGATGACCTATGAAACCATCGATGCACGCCAGATCGATCAGATCATGGAAGGGCGCGAGCCCGACCCGCCGGCTGGCTGGAGCGACGAGCCTCCTTCGGACGACAGCCCCGATTCCGGCGGCCGGGCTTCGGATGAGGGTGAGGTCTCCGGCAGCCCGGCGACCAGCTGAACCGCCTTCAGCGAACGGCGCCGGTCCAGCCGATTTCAGCGGCGGTCTTCGGTCCGACCAGTGTATTGCGCAGGCTTTCGGCCTGCTCGGCTTCAGTGGGGCTGACCGCGCGCCGACCGGCCATGATCTCGGCCTGGCGCTGGGGATGGCGGGGTGACTGATCGGGAGCGGCATAGCCGTCGGGATACAGCGGCAGGTCGGTGGCCGGGTCGTACTTGTCGGTAGCGCCCAGCGTGTGCAGCATCTCGTGGGTCAGGACGACCAGATTCTGGTCCGCCATATCCGGCTTCGCAAACAGATTGGCGATTGCCACGCGAACATGCTCCAGTCCCGTGGAGTGGGGCAGTTGCCGGTAAACCTCCGGGTCGAAATAGCGCGCGATCAGCACGATGTCCGGCTTCAGGCCCTGGTCATCGAAGCGCCAGCGCCACCAGCGCATGCGCAGCACCCAGGCCGACCTATTCAGCACTCCGGCGTTGTCAGGTGGCGCTGGTGGAGCGCCGGCCGGGCTTTGGCCAAGCTCCAGATACAGCGGCCGGTCCAGCGTCACGCCGTGTCGCCGGGCCTGGTCGCGCATGTATTCGGCCAGCGGCTGGAAATCACGTTGCTGCAGGGTCGCAATGTAGTCTTCGGCAGCTCGGCTGCCGTCGGCATTGACCGGGTAGATGGCGACGAACAAAGCGCTTTGCCATGACGTGACGCGCGCCTTGCCGGTGACCTGGTGGTGGACGACCATGGCCAGGATGAGCAGTAGCAAAACGATTCGAATCTGCTTGAAGCTCATCGGGTTTTTCCGATTCCCCGGGTCTTTTCGATTCCTGATGACGCCAGGTCGTTACTTGATGACTTTCAGATCGGGTTTGCCGGCGGCCCGCGTCGGTCCGGCGCCTTCCCGGCCGGGTGTGTCGGCTGATTCGGCCGGATCGCCGGATTGTTCGGCCGATTCCGGGAACATCATTCCCTGGCCGTTTTCGCGCGCATAGATTGCCAGCACGGCCTGTACCGGGATCAGCACGCCCTTTGAGGCGCCGGAAAAACGTGCGACGAAGCTTACGAATTCGTTGTCGATCAGCAGGTCGCGTACCGCGCTGGGTGAAATGTTCAGGACCAGGCGAGCCTCTCCACGGATCGAGTCGGGCACATCGACCTGGGGGTGGGCTGCATCGATCAGCAATTGCGGCGTCATGCCGTTGTCGACGATCCACTCGTTCAGTGCCCGCAGCAGGTAAGGCTGGCTGGGACTCATCTGGCCGGTACCGGTGTTGTCACCTGATTCAGCCATTATTCTTCCCGACAGGCGCGTTCGACTTCGGTCAGGCTGCGCTGGAATGCGTCGCGCGCAAACATCCGATCCATGTAGCGGTGCAGATGTACGGTGGATCTTGGCGGCAGCTCGATGCCGTAGGCGGGCAGACGCCACAGCAGCGGCAGCAGGGCGCAGTCAACCAGGCTGAGTTCGTCGTTGAGCACGAAGGGGGTGACCGAGAACAACGGATCGGCCGCAATCACGCTGTCACGCAACTGCTTGCGTGCCGACTCGATCCGCTTGGGCCCGCTGGAGGTTTCGATGATTCTGCCGTTCTCGATCCAGTCCCGCTGGATCCGGTACAGCGCCAGACGCAGCCTGGAACGCGACACCGGATCGACCGGCATCAGCGGCGGATGCGGATAGCGTTCATCCAGGTATTCGGTAACCACCCAGGTTCCGTACACGACAAGATCCCGGTCGACCAGCGTAGGGGTCTCGCCGTAAGGGCTGAGTTCGGCCAGATCCCCGATCGCCGAGCGATCCTGCTCGATGTGAATGATCTCGACGTTGAGACCTTTCTCGGCCAGTACGACCCGGACCCGGTGACTGTCGAGACAGTTCTCCGAGGAGTACATCGTCATCATCGGAGCAGTCCCCAGGGTTGCATTCGAGCGTGGCGTGCAATCACTTCTTGATATCCCGCCAGTATTCCTTGTAGAGCAACCACGAAAGGAACGTGAAGAAGACCAGGAACAGCAGCACCCAGATCCCGATTCGTTCACGCTTGAGCACGGCCGGCTCTGCCAGGTAGACCATGAATGCAGTCAGATCACGGACGGCGCGGTCGTATTCATCCGGCGACATGCTGCCGGGCTGGTCGAGCTGGAGACCGGCCACGCGTGTCTGTTGCTGGCCCGATGCGTCCTCGAAGGTTTCCATCACCGGCCGCTGGATTCCCTGCAACTCCCACATCACGTGTGGCATCGAGGCATTGGTCAGCACGGTGTTGTTCCAGCCTTCCGGGGTCAGGTAAAAGCCCTTCATGAAGTTGTAGATCCAGTCCGCGCCACGGGCACGCGCCGTCAATGACAGATCGGGCGGCTTCTTGCCGAACCACTGTTCGGATTCCGCCGGCATGATCGCCTTCATGTAATCGGTGATTTCGCGGTCGCCGAAAATCAGGAAGCGTTCAACTTCCTCTTCAGGAATCTCCAGATCCACGGCCAGGCGCTGGTAGCGCATGAATTCAGCCGAGTGGCAGGAGTGGCAGTAGTTCGAAAACAGTGCCGCGCCACGTTGTACCGAAGCAAGATCATGCACGTTGGCACCGGATTGCTCCAGCTCCTGCGCCGGACCCGCGGCCACGGCCGCGCCGGCAGTTGCGATCAGGACGGATGCGATGGCAGCTTGAAATCGGTTCATTTGGTCACCCGCTCGGGTTCCGGTTTGGTTTTTTCGTATTTGGTCACGAACGGCAGCAGGCCGAAGAACGCGAAATAGACGAAGGTCCAGATGCGCGATTCGACCGTCTGGGCCGCCGTGCCTTCGGCCATTCCCAACATGCCCAGGCGGATGAATGCCACCAGGAAAAGGGCCAGCAGTATCTTGCTGCCAAGACCCTTGTAGCGGATCGACTTGACCCTGGAGCGGTCCAGCCACGGCAGCACGAACAACACCATGATGGCCAGACCCATCAGGATTACCCCGGCCAGCTTGTCGGGCACGGCGCGCAGGATTGCGTAGTAGGGCGTGAAGTACCAGACCGGGACGATATGCTGCGGTGTCACCAGCGGATCGGCCGGGTAGAAGTTGTCCGGTTCGAGGAACAGCCCGCCGAATTCCGGCGTGAAGAAGATCACGAACGCGAACAGGGTCAGGAAGACACCGACGCCGAAAATGTCCTTGACCGTGTAGTACGGATGGAATGGAATGCCGTCCAGCGGCACGCCGCGCGCGTCCTTGTTCTTCTTGATTTCCACCCCGTCGGGGTTGTTGGAGCCCACCTCATGCAATGCGGCAAGGTGCAGCACGACCAGCATCAGCAGAGCCAGCGGCAGGGCGATGACGTGCAGCGCGAAAAACCGGGTCAACGTGGCGTCGGAGACAAAGAAGTCGCCGCGAATCCACTCGACCAGGCCGTCGCCGATGACCGGAATCGCACTGAACAGCGAGATGATCACCTGGGCACCCCAGTAGGACATCTGGCCCCATGGCAGTACGTAGCCCATGAATGCCTCGGCCATCATCACCAGGTAGATGAGCACGCCGAGAATCCAGACCAGTTCGCGTGGGGAGCGATACGAGCCATACATCAGCGCCCGGAACATGTGCAGGTAGACGACGATGAAGAAGAACGAGGCACCGGTCGAATGCATGTAGCGGATCAGCCAGCCCCATTCGACGTCGCGCATGATGTACTCGACCGACGCGAATGCAGTGCCCGCGTCCGGCTTGTAGTGCATGGTCAGGAAGATGCCGGTGACGATCTGGATGACCAGTGCCAGCATCGCCAGCGAACCGAAGAAGTAGAAGAAGTTGAAGTTCTTCGGGGCGTAATATTCGCTGATGTGCGCCTTCCAGAACGACGAGATCGGGATCCGCTGGTCAATCCAGTTTCCCAAGGCCTCGACGTTGCGCGTCAGATTGCTTGCAGGCTTGGACATGGTCAGGCTACTCCTTCCGGATCGATCCCGATGATGACGTGCTCGTCGTCAAGGAAAGCATAGGGCGGAATGATGAGATTGCTCGGGGCCGGAACCCCGCGGAAGACGCGCCCGGCCAGGTCGAATGAGGATTTGTGACAGGGGCAGAAGAAACCGCCGCGCCAGTTTTCGTCGAAGGGTTGTGCCCCGACCTCGGGAATGAATTCCGGCACGCAGCCCAGGTGGGTGCAGTGCATGTTCAGCACCAGAACCTCCGGCCGGATCGAGCGGTGTGTGTTGACCGCGTAGGCCGGCTGCTGATCGACCCGTTCCGAATCGGGGTCGCGCAGTTCATCGTTCAGGGTGGGCAGATCTTCCAGCATTCGCTGGTCGCGGCGCAGGATGCCGATGGTCTGACCGCGCCACTGCAGGCGGATCAGCTGACCTGGTTGCAGATCGCCGATGTAGGCCTCGACCGGTGCGCCGATCACACGGGCGCGTGCGCTGGGTTTCCACGAGGCGATGAACGGCCAGGCGGCAAATCCGGCGCCGACCGCGCCGACGGCACCGGTTCCTGCCAGCAAAAGCATGCGCCGGCCCTTGTCGGCTACCGGCTGAACGGATGCAAGAGATTGATTATCAGGCATTTTCGGGAGAACTCCTGGATCGGAACAAACGCCTTTGACCGGCTTTGACGGTCGCAACCGGCCCGGCGTGGCCCGACGACTCGGGCATCAAAAACAGCATTTTAACCGTTTTATATCAATTCGGCTTCGCCACCTGCAGCGATGCGCTCGGGCAGCCGGGGATTTGTCCGGAGGCTGCCCGAGGTGCACGCGCGCCGACTGCTTCCGGCACGTAGAATATAAGTCTTTCTCGCCGATGACAGGCCATGAAACATTTGCTGCATTCACTTACCCAGGTGCTGGTGATCGGCCTAGCCGCAGCCTTCGTGGTGGTCTGGTTTCGGCCGGAAATCCTGGGCCAGCGGTCGGCCGGCGAGCCGACCATGGCACGGTCGTATTCCGACGCGGTCAATCGCACGGCGCCGTCGGTGGTCAGCATCTATACCCGCACCATGGTCAGCGAGCCGGTCACCGGCCCGTCCAGCGATCCGCTGTTTCAGATGCTGTATCGCAACCAGCGCGTTCTCAGGCCCCGGGCCGGTCTGGGATCGGGCGTGATCGTCTCGTCCGACGGCCTGATTCTGACCACCGCGCACGTGATCCGGCAGGTCGACAACATTTTCGTATCACTGTTCGATGGCCGTGTTGCCGAGGCTGAAGTCATCGGCACCGACCCGGGCACCGACCTGGCGGTGCTCAAGATCGATCTGGACGGTCTGCCAGCGGCGACTTTTGATACCGCCAGAAGTTACCGGCCCGGTGACGTCGTGCTGGCGATCGGCAACGCCTTCGGCCTCAACCATACCGTGACCTCCGGCATCATCAGTGCCACCGGCCGGGCCGATCTCAACATCGCGCTGTTCGAAGACTTCATCCAGACCGATGCCGCGATCAACTCGGGCAACAGCGGTGGGGCGCTGATCAATGTCGACGGCGAAGTCATCGGCATCAATTCGGCCTCGCTCAGCCAGGATTCGGGTGCCCAGGGGATCAGTTTCGCGATCCCGGCGCGCCTGGCCACCGACGTGGCCAGGCAGATCGTCGAGTACGGCAGTGTTCGGCGAGGCTGGATCGGTGTCAATGTCATCGATCCGAGGTTTCCCCTGAATGAACGCGACGGGGTGGCGCAAGGCGTGCAGGTTGCCCAGATCTACCGTGGCGGCCCGGCCTGGGAGGCGGGGCTGCAGCTGGGTGATCTGATTCTGAGCACCGAAGGTAGCCCGGTCGGCAGTGCGCGCGAGTTCACCATGACGATCGCCGAGCGCGATCCCGGCACCGAGCTGGAACTGGTCGCAATGCGCAATGGCCAGCGCTTCACGACCTCGGTAAGATTGATTCAGCAGCCACCGCTGCAGGGGTAGCTACCCTTACCGGCGCAGCAGGTTCTGCAGCTGGTCGTGCGCGAGCTTGCCCGCGGAGGTCCTCGGCAGGCGCTCGACCTGCAACCATCGAACGGGTCGTTCCGCCGGCGCAAGATGTGCCTGGCTCCAGTTCTTCAGCATGCCGGCGGTGGTGCCGGCCCTGGGCACGAAGATCGCGGCCAGACGCTGGCCCCAGCGCTCGTCGTCGACGGCAGCCGTGGCGAGATCCCGGACCAGGCCGGAGGCGAACAGACGCCGTTCCACTTCCGTCAGACTGACATTGACGCCACCGGAAATGACCGAGGCGCCGATTCGGCCGAGAATGTGCAGGTGGCCGCGGTCGTCGATCCTGCCGCGATCGTCGGTCGTGAACCATCCATCCCGATCGGGCCCCGAAAGGGCAGCGTCCCCGCAGTCGAGAGCGCGGCAGTCGATCTTCCAATAGCCGGAAAAGAGCATCGGGCCGCGTACCTGCAGGCGGTGATCCGACCCGGCCCGGACCTCCACGCCCGGCAGCGCGGGTCCGACCCAGCCGGGATGGTGCTGAAAATCGGCTAGCCCGGCCTCGGCCGGCGAGGGGGTGGCCAGTTGCGAGCCGGCCTCGGTCATGCCCCATGTCGGCAATACGGGCAACCCGCGCTCGCGCGCTTCGTGAAGTTTGTCGGGTGGGCAGGCGGCACCACCGACCAGAACGCTGGACAAGCTGTTGTCGAGGCGATCCGGGCACGAGTCCAGCAGGTCGCTCAGCATGGTCGGCACCAGCGACAGGCGGGTGACCGGATGCCGGCCCAGGTCGAGTGCGATTCGATCCGGCTGGAATCGGTCGTGCAGCCGGACCGCGGCACCGGTGATGACGGCCCGGATCAGGATGGCGAGCCCGCCGACATGCTCCAGCGGCAGGCAGCACAGCCATTCGTCCTGCGCGCACAGGCCGAGTCGCCGGGTGACGGCAGCGACACTGGCCTGGTGCTGTTTGATGGTCATCGGCACGGCCTTCGGGACACTGGTGCTGCCGGAAGTCAGGATCACGCTGGCCAGATGCCGGGGCGACAGTTCGGTCGGGGCGATCGGGCGGCCGGATCCAGCCTCGGGCAGCTCCAGGTGCTGCTCCCCGGATAGCAGGATTCCAGCCTGCAGGTCCAGCAGGTTTGCCGGGCCGGGGCCTGCGGCAGTCTCGATCCAGCCCGGCGTGAGGCGTAAAAGCGATTCGATGCGCGATTCGATGCACGATTCGGGCAGGTCGCTGCCCAGAGGCAGCGGCACGGCACCGTGCCACCACAGCGCGTGCAGCCAGCGGGCGTTTTCCAGCGCGTTCCTGCCCAGCCGCAGTGCCACGGTGCGGCCGGGCTTTATGCCGGCGGTTTGCAGCAAGCCGGCATAGTGCGCTGCCTCGCTTGCCAGTTGCCGCCAGCTCAGTTCCCGGTCGTGATGCAGCAGCGCGGTTGAATCAGGCGTCGATACCAGGCGTTGGGCCAGCCACGGTTTCACGGCGCGATCCCCAGCGCGGGCCAGAACGGCTCGTCAGCCCGGGTCGCAAGCTGCAAAAGGCCGTTTTGAACAGGTTCGGGGGGTGCCAGATCCCGTGCGAACCAGCCTGCGGTGGCCAGCCCGTGCGGACCCGGGAATTCCGGCCAGGCCGCGGCCAGTGCCGCGGCGCCGGCGCGTCCGATCGCCGACTCCATCAGGTTGCTGAAGATCACATCGATCCCTCGCCTGCGGGCCAGCCCCAGCAATTCGAAGATCCGAACCGGGCTGCCCAGCGTGCACGGCTTGACCACCAGCGCATCGATTCTGCCATCCTCGATCAGCTGCAACGCCGATTCCGGATCGCTGCAGCTTTCATCGGCCGCGATCAGCGGCCAGGGTTTGCCGCGCCGCTGCAGCAGTTCGAGCAGCCGTTCGGGCGGTACCGGTTGCTCGATCAGTGAAACCGGCATCTCTTCCAGCGCCTGCATTGCCTGGTCCACGTCCCAGCCGGCGTTGGCGTCGAGCCGGATTTCCAGTTGCGGGAAGGCCTCGGCAACCTGTTTGATGCGAGCAATGTCATGTACCAGAGGGTCGGCACCGACCTTGAGTTTGACAGTCGAAAAGCCGCGCCGGCAGGCCTGGTCCACCGCACGCAGCGTGGCGGCGGTTTCGCTGCAGCCCAGCGTGCACTGAACCGGCACTTCCGATTGTGGATAAATTCCGCGCTGGCCGGCCAGCAAGTGCGCGACGGAACGCTGTTCGCGGGTGGCCATGGCATCCAGCACGGCCATGGCGACGGCGTACTCCAGCTCCGGGATCAGCGGCTGGTTCAGCGCGTGTTGCAGTTCGGCCAGGCTCAGCAGCGGGCCGCTCGGACGGGTATTGGCGGCCTGGTCCGCCACTTCCGGGACTGAATGGAGGCTCCAGCCGGCCAGTGGCGAGGCTTCGCCGCACCCGCGATGGTCGCGGCCATCGATCCGGATCAGCGCCTCGACGATCACGACCTCTCGCCGGCGGAAGGTTGCGGCCGCCGTGTGTATTGGCGCGACCAGCGGCAGGCAGTGAATCTGCGTGCGCAGCGAAACCAGCTGGAAGGGCAGATCGAAGACGTTCGGATTCATGTTCCGGCAAGATTTCCGCCGGAGTGGAGGCGCTGCATTTCGGTGCTGATCGCATCGCGCAACCGGCGATCGTGCGGCCGGCGGGTGGCAACCCGGATTACCCGAAGCCCGCTGGCGTGCAGTGACCGGGTCAGGCAGTCGGCCAGGGCCGGCAGTGACTCGGGGGCTTCCCAGTCAATCGATCGCGGCAGCAGGTCAGTGACCGGCCGGCCCAGCGCGGTGGTGAAGTGTCGCCGGTGAATCTGCGGGAAAGCGACGCCGGGCAGGTAGTCGAAGATCTCGCCGCCGTCGTTGTCGATCACGACCACGGTCAGGTCCAGCCCGAGTTCGGCGGCCAGCGGCAGCGCGCCCAGATCATGGCGCAGCGCAATATCGCCGATCACCAGCAGTGTCGGTTCGGCTTTGCCGCGGAGTTTGCGCGCCGCAGCCACGCCCAGCGCCGTGGCCACCACGCCGTCGATGCCGTTGAGTCCGCGGTTGAAGTGGACCTCCAGATCCTGCCCGGCCGCAGCCATGAAGCAGTCCAGGTCACGGACCACCATGCTGCTGGAAGTGACCAGCGCCGAGCCCGCGGGCAGGATCCGCCCGATCCGGTTCCAGGCGCCGGGTGCCGATAGTTCGGTCCCCGGGTCCAGCAGTTCTCGCAGTCTTGCAAGTGATCGGGTTTCGGCGCGCTGGTGGGCGGCCAGCCAGCGCCTGCGCGCATCCGGCGGCGGACCAACCCGCGCATGAAGGCCGACGAACAAGTTGCCCGGTTCGGCGATGAGCTGAAGGTCGGCGCAATGTTCCGGATCATCGAGGTGCCCGGAGTCGGAGATCACCACGTGGGTTGCCGTCTGGCAGCAGCCCAGCAGATCCTGCAGTGCCCAGCCCAGCGGCGCGCTGCCCAGGTGCAGGACCAGGTCGGGAGCGGGCTGGCGCAGGTAAAAGCCGCCGCCGGCCAGCAGATCACCACTGGCCAGCAGATTGGCGCCGCGCCCGCGCCAGTGGCGCAGACCGGACTGGGGTGAAGCCAGCACCGGAATCGCCGCGGCCTCGGCCAGCTTTCGAAGCGGCTCGCGCCATTTTGTCGGGAACGCACTGGCTCCGGCGACGATCAGCGGCCGGTGACTGGCATCGATGAGCGCGGCGAGCGATTCGATCTGCTCGGGCATGGCGCTCATGACCGGCGCGTCGATTTGCAGCCAGGGTCGGCCGGCATCGCGGCCGTTGATCACGCGCGTGGTCTCGGCGTCCACTCCGGTGGGGACGTGACCGGGTTGCCCGGGCGCGGCGGTGACCGGCTCCAGGGGCTTGCGGAACGGGATATCGAGATGCACCGGCCCGGCCTGCGGGAAGCGGGTCTGGTGCCAGGCGCGCGCCATCAGCGCGCGCACCGCGGCCAGTTTCCCGGCCGCGAGTTCGGGTAACGGCAGGGCATGAAACGCACGCGCATGGGAGCCGTACAGGCAGGTCTGGTTCATCACCTGCTGGACGCCGCAGTCATGATCTTCCGGCGGTCGGGCCGCGGTCAGGACCAGCAACGGGATGCGGTCGCGTTCGGCCTCGCAGATGGCCGGAAAGTAGTTGGCCGCGGCCGTGCCGGTGGTGCACAGCAACGCCACCGGTTTGCCGCCGGCGCGCGCCAGGCCGAGCGCGAACCAGGCCGCCGACCGCTCGTCGATCACCGAATGATCGCGCACCTCCGGGTGGGCGGCAAACTGGAACACCAGCGGTGCCGAGCGCGAGCCCGGTGAAATCACGACCTGTTCAAGCCCCGAGCGCACCAGCTCGTCGACCAGCACCCGGGACCACAATGCGTTGAGGTTCGGCGCGGTCGCGGCCGGACATGCTGCCGCCAGGTTTTCCAGTCGTTCGCCGCTCATGCCGGCGCGCTCAGAAATACCACGGGAAGTCGGAAAAGTCGCGCTTGCGCTTTTCGACAAAGGCATCGCGACCCTCGGCGGCCTCGTCGCCGCCGTAAGCCAGGCGCGTGGCCTCGCCGGCGAACAGCTGCTGGCCGACCATGCCGTCATCGGGCAGGTTGAACGCATACTTGAGCATGCGCATCGCGGTCGGGCTCTTGCTGTTGATGATGCCGGCCAGTTCCATCGCACGCTGCTCGAGCCGGTCGTGGTCGACCACCTCGTTGACCATGCCCATGGACCGGGCCTGTTCGGCCGAATAGCTCTTGCCGAGAAAGAACACCTCGCGCGCGAATTTCTGGCCGACCTGGCGCGCCAGCAGGGCCGAGCCGTAGCCGGCATCGAAGCTGGCGACATCCGGGTCGGTCTGGCGAAAGCGCGCGTGCTCGCGGCTGGCAATGGTCAGGTCACAGACCACGTGCAGGCTGTGACCGCCGCCCACCGCCCAGCCCGGGACGACTGCGATCACCACCTTGGGCATGAAGCGGATCAGTCGCTGGACTTCGAGGATATGCAGCCGCCCCGGGCTTTCGCGATCCTGGTAGAGATAGCCATCCCTGCCGCGCACGCGCTGGTCACCGCCCGAGGAAAATGCCCAGCCGCCATCTACCGGCGATGGGCCATTGCCGGTCAGCAGCACGCAGCCGACATCGGTCTGGCAGCGGGCATGATCCAGCGCGGCATGCAGCTCATCGACGGTACGCGGGCGGAAGGCATTGCGCAGCGCCGGCCGGTTGAAAGCGATGCGCGCAACGCGCCGGCCCGGGTTTTCCGGGTCGTCGGCCAGGTGGTAGGTGATATCGTCGTTGGCAAATCCGTCCACGCTGTCCCAGAGGGCCGCGTCGAACAGTGTCGATGGTGAAGTTGTGCTCATGTGAATCGCCTTTCAAATTCTCCTGGCGCCGATTTTTCATCAGCTGGCCGCAATGCTGCCCGATCGCATGGGCAAATGGAGTCGGGCAGGATGCGGGAATTCGCGCATTGCCAGAACCGGACCGTCTGACGGGAATTTTCGCAGTTTGGTCGATCAGTCGGTTTGATTTGACTCAAGCCGGCGATTGAGGACTGGTGGGCCACTGGATCAGGTCGAGATTTCGAGTTGATCGAGCAGGCGCTCCAGTGCCTTGGTCTTGGCGCTGCAGTGGCGCACGGTCTTGCGGACTTCGTTTTCGAGTGCAAAGCCGGTGTCTTCACCGGTCGCGCGCAAGCTGGCGACTTCGTTGAGCGCGGCGCAGGCGTCGTTCATGCGCGCTTCGGCCCGGTCCAGCCGGGTCGCTTCGGCAGCCGACAGCGATTCGATTTCCGGCGTTGCCATCATCAAGCGGGATGCGACTCGATTGTGGCGCCGGAAGACTTCTTCGGAGTATTCGCGCAGGGTCTCCGCGCTCATGAGTTTCAGATGCAGTGGATTCAGGCCCCTGGGCACCGGGACGATGCAGCCGGCCAGCGGGATCAGCGTCGCCAGGATCATGTAGCGAGCCCGTTGTCTCATCCATCAGCTACCTTTTCATGTAATTGAAGAACTCTTCGTTGGTCTTGGTCGCCTTGAGCTTGTCAAGCATGAACTCGATGGCCTGGGCCTCATCCATGGGGTGCAGGATCCGGCGCAGGATCCAGGTCTTCTGCAGCATGTCGTTGCCGACCATCAGTTCTTCGCGCCGGGTGCCCGAACGGTTGATGTCTATGGCCGGGAACACGCGTTTCTCCGCGATCCGGCGGCTCAAGTGCACTTCCATGTTGCCGGTGCCCTTGAACTCCTCGTAGATCACCTCGTCCATTTTCGAACCGGTATCGACCAGCGTGGTTGCGATGATGGTCAGGCTGGCGCCGCCCTCGATCTTGCGCGCGGCACCGAAGAAACGCTTGGGCCGTTGCAGCGCGTTGGCATCGACCCCGCCGGTCAGCACCTTGCCCGACGACGGCGCGACGGTATTGAAGGCGCGCGCCAGACGAGTGATGGAATCGAGCAGGATGACCACGTCGTGCTTGTGCTCGACCAGCCGCTTGGCACGCTCGATGACCATGTCGGCAACCTGTACGTGGCGCGTGGCCGGCTCGTCGAAAGTCGACGAAATGACCTCGGCATCGACGGTGCGCTGCATCTCGGTGACTTCTTCCGGGCGCTCGTCGATCAGCAGGATGATCATGTGCGCTTCCGGGTTGTTGGCCCGGATCGCGGTGGCGATGTGCTGCAGCAGCATGGTCTTGCCGGCCTTGGGCGGCGACACGATCAGTCCGCGCTGGCCCTTGCCGATCGGTGCAATCAGATCGATAATGCGTCCGGTCACGTCCTCGGTCGAGCCGTTGCCGCGCTCGAGCACGAACTGCTCGGTCGGAAATTCCGGCGTCAGGTTCTCGAACAGGATCTTGTTCCGGGTCGCTTCGGGCCTGTCGTAGTTGATTTCCTCGACCTTGAGCAGGGCGAAGTACCGTTCCGAGGATTTGGGCGGCCGGATCTTGCCCGAGATCATGTCGCCGGTGCGCAGGTTGAAGCGGCGGATCTGGCTGGGCGAGACGTAGATGTCGTCGGGCCCGGCCATGTAGGAGGCCAGCGAAGAGCGCAGGAAGCCGAAGCCGTCCTGCAGAATCTCCAGTACGCCATCGCCGTAAATCGGGTCCTTCTTCGCGGCCCGGGCCTTGAGAATGGCGAAGATCACGTCCTGCTTGCGCGAGCGGCCAACGTTCTCGAGGCCGAGTTCGTTGGCCATTTCGATCAGGTCCTGTACGGACTTCTTCTTCAGGTCGGTCAGATTCATCGATCAGGGTTGCCTTGGATTTGGATGCATTGCCGGGTCACGCCGCAAGCCGGGGCGGACATGCCCGGGTCACGCGCATGCTCGACGAGCGAGCGGAAAACATTTGCCTGTGTTGATCCGGAAATCAGGGAAACTGGATTGCCGCGAGCGAACGGATGTCGCTCGGGATGGTGGCAAGATTACCACCATTGAGCGCGCACGTCCAGTGCGTGATCGAGACCGGCCTCCGGAGTAGCCGCCGGCCCGGCCGGCCGGCTGCCGACCAGCATCGGCAGCGTCGTGCCAAGACGCCGGGGCAGGGCCGCCGATCCCGGTCATCGGCCAGCCATGCTCAGATGTGCTGCTCGATGAATTCCTTGAGCACGCCCTTGGTCACGGCACCGACCTTCATGCCCTGGACCTTGCCGTCATTGAACACCATCAGGGTCGGAATGCCGCGGATCTTGAACTGGCTGGTGATCTGCTGGTTTTCGTCGATGTTGACCTTGGCAATCTTGATCCTGTCCTGGTATTCGTCGGCCAGCTCGTGCAACAGCGGCTCGATCATCTTGCACGGGCCGCACCATTCGGCCCAGTAGTCGACCAGCACCGGCCGGCCTGCATTGATCACTTCATCCTCGAACGATGTATCGGTGACATGGGTGATGTTTTCTGCCACGGGGACTGCTCCTGTTTTTGAACTCGATGGGTGGATATCCGGCTAATGCACCTGAAGACCGGATCTTGATGGTTCTGGAGACCGGATCGGTGCTGTGGGGCTTTCGAGTGCCGGCAATGATAGAATACTGGAGCTGATGAGATCGGCGGACCGCTCAAGCGCCCGGTGACAACATCGCGCCGGGCTGTGCCGATTTCAAGCCGGGACGTGAACATTCCGGGTTCGCGCCCGGGCCGCCGATGCACTCCTTCCTTTTCATTCCCGGATTACATGGGTGAACGATATTTCCGCACAACAACAGACGCCAACCGCCGAATCTTCCTCTGCCACCACGGAATTCCTGCCCGAGAAGGTGCTGAGTGATATCGGTTTCGACTCCTTCGAGCTGGCCGAACCGGTGCGCGCCGGGCTTGTGGATGCCGGGTTCGAGAAGTGTACCCCAATCCAGGCCGATACTCTGCCGCTGGCCCTGGCCGGGCGAGACGTGGCCGGGCAGGCACGCACCGGTACGGGCAAGACCGCGGCTTTTCTGCTGACCATCTTCAACAACCTGCTGGCCGACCGGCAGCCGGAAGCAGCCGGCCATCACCCGCGCGCCATCATCATCGCGCCGACCCGTGAGCTGGCCATCCAGATCCATCGCGATGCCGAGCTGCTGGGTGGGCGCACCGGCCTGCGCTTCGGCCTGGCCTATGGCGGGGTCGACTACCAGAAACAGCGTGACCGTCTCGCCGAAGGCGTCGACGTGCTGATCGGCACCCCGGGGCGCGTCATCGACTTTTTCAAACAGCGGGTGTTCGGCCTCAAGCACATTCGCGTCGCCGTCCTCGACGAGGCCGACCGGATGTTCGACCTCGGTTTCATCGGCGACATCCGCTACCTGTTCCGGGCCATGCCCGGCCCCGGGGAGCGCCAGACCCTGATGTTCTCGGCCACTTTTCCGTTCAAGGTCACCGAACTGGCCTACGAGCACATGAACGACGCCGAGACCATTCGCATCGACGAGGATCGCAAGCTCACCGAGCGCGTGCGTCAGACCGTCTACTACCCGTCCAACCGCGAAAAACTGCCGCTGCTGGTGCGGTTGCTGAACGAGATGGTGGACGGTCATGTCATCGTCTTCGTCAACACCCGCCGGGCCGCCGACCGGGTCGATCGCATGCTGCGCGGCAACGGGTTCGACTGTGCCATGCTGGCCGGCTCGGTCCCGCAGAAAAAGCGCCAGCGGCTGCTTCAGGAATTCCATGCCGGCAAGCTGCCGATCCTGGTGGCGACCGATGTAGCCGCGCGCGGGCTGCACATTCCGGATGTCAGCCACGTGATCAATTTCGACCTGCCGCAGGACGCAGCCGATTATGTTCACCGGATCGGCCGCACTGCGCGCCTGGGCGCCAGCGGCGAGGCGATCAGTTTCGCCTGCGAGGACTATGCTTTCCACCTGCCCGAGATCGAGGAATACATCGGCCAGTCGATCGCGACGCTGGATCATGAGCCTGACCGGTCGCCGGAACTCCGGGCAGCCGTACCCCCGGCCAAGACGAGCTCCGGACCCGGCGGCAGAGATGGCGGCAGACCTCGCCGGGGGGGTCGGCGCGGCGGTTCGGGCAAGCCCCGTCGCAATTCCTGACTTCCGGCCGGCTGTGCTAATCTGCCGGGTGTTCGACGGATTGGGAATCCGACCGGGATGTCAGTGCTGACACAGCGATTTTCCTTGCATCATGTCCAGCGTGTCGCGATCGCGGCGCTGGCAGTGCTGAGCGTGTGGATGCTGATGCGCATCCTGCTGCTCCTGACCGACGGGATCGAAATTGATTACCAGCCGCTGGAATATCGGCCGCAGGCGGCCCAGTCGGCGTTGCCGGAGAGGATCGACTGGCGCATGTTCGGCGAGCCGGTCGAAGCGGATTACGGTTTTGAGCAACCATTGCCGCCGACGCCGCTGTCGCTCCGGCTGCGCGGCGTCGTGACCGGCGAGAGCGGTTACGCCATCATTGTCGATGCCGACGGTAACGAGGGCGTATACCGGGCCGGCGACGAGATTGCCGGCGGCGCGGAGGTGATCGCAATCGAGGCCCGACGGGTGGTACTGGCCAGGGGCGGGATCCGCGAGGCACTGGAACTGCCGGGCGGCGCAGCTGCGGCACAGCGTTCGCAGTCCCGGCCGGCACAAGAGGCGCCTTCGCAGTCTGCAATGACCGGCATCGGCATCGCTTCGCTGGGCTCGATTCCGTCGCAGTTTCGGCTCGACCCGGACGAACTGGCCCAGCGCATCACCATTCTGCCGGTCGCTGGTGGCGGATTTCGGGTACGCGCCGGGCGTGATGCGGCCGTCTTCAGCCTGCTGGGCTTTCACGCCAACGATGTGGTGCTGGCGATCAATGGCCAGCCGGTCAACAACCAGGCCGACGTGCGCCGCCTGTTCGAGAACGTCGAGCCCGACATGCCGTTGGCGATCACGGTGCGCAGGGGGGACCGGCAACTGGTGCTGACCCCGAACCTTTCCGAACTGTTTGGTGCCAGGCCCTGAGGGACACGGCTCCGATCAATCAAGACCCCGAGGGACTCGACTTGAGCAAGCGCAGACAAGACAACAACCGGATGAGGGCACCACGCTGGATGCTGCTGGCCGCAGGCCTGCTGATTTCGGCCGGGCTGGGTGCCCAGACCGGCAACGGCGGGCATCTGCTCAATTTCCAGGATGCCGAAATCCGCTCCCTGATTACCACCGTGGCTGACATCACGGGGCGCAACATCGTGGTCGACCCGGCTGTCAGTGGTCGGATCACGGTCATTTCCAGCCAGGAGCTTTCCGGCGAGGAAGTCTGGGAGGTATTCGGCTCGATTCTGGCGGTGCACGGTTTCATCGCTCTCAGTGAAGGCAGGGTGACGCGGATCGTGCCCGACAGCGCAGCTCGTTTCGGGCCGGGCTCGGCGCGCGCCGACGGTGCCGGTCACGAGCAGGTCACGCGCCTGATCACGCTCGAGCACGTGCGCGCCTCAGAGGTCCTGCCCATCCTGCGCTCGCTGGTGCCGCAGTCGGCCTATCTTGCGGCTCACGACAGCTCGAACTCGCTGCTGGTCAGCGACCGGGCAGCCAGCGTAGGCCGGCTTGAAACGGTGATCCGCCGGCTGGATTCAGCCACCGATGCCGGCGCGGAAGTGATTGCGCTCAGCCATGCCAGCGCCGATGAACTGGTCGAAATTGCCAACCAGATCTACGGCGGCAGCGACCAGCCGCTGGCAATCGCCGATCGCCGCAGCAACAGCATCATCCTGCGTGGCGACAGCGGCCAGCGGTTGCGCCTGCGCACCCTGATCAGCCACCTCGATACGCCGCTGGACGGCGAGGGCGGCGCGCGCGTGGTCTACCTGCGCTACTCGAATGCCGAGAGCCTGGTGCCGGTCCTGCAGACGCTGATCGACGACGCGGTCGAGGGCCGGCGCCAGCAGATCCGGATCACCGCGCACCCGGAAACCAATTCCATCGTCATCGCCGCCCCGCCGGCGGTCCTGCGCGAGGTGCGTTCGATCATCGATCAGCTCGATATCCGGCGGGCCCAGGTGCTGGTCGAGGCGATCATCGCCGAGGTCGCGGCCGACACCGGCCAGGATCTGGGCGTGCAGTGGCAGTTCTTCAGTTCCGGTGATTCGGGCGTGTTCGGCGGCACCAACTTCGGCACCGGCGGACGCAACATCCTCAATCTCAGCGCCGGTCTGGCGCAGGAGGGCGAGGGCGTCGGCGTGTTGCCGGGGGGTGGCCTGAACATCGGTTTCGTCGACGGCCGCACCAGCCTGCTCGGCGTCGAATTGCTGGAGATCGGCGCGCTGGCCCAGGCGCTGGCCACCGACGGCCGCTCCAACGTGCTGTCCACGCCTTCCATCGTGACCATGGACAATCAGGCGGCCAGCATCAACGTCGGCCAGGAAGTGCCGTTCCTGTCGGGCAGTTTCGTCTCGGAGGGGTTTTCCACCGCCGACGGCCGGGTCAATCCGTTCCAGACCATCCAGCGCCAGGAAGTCGGATTGAAGCTTCAGGTCACCCCGCACATCAACGAGGGCGACACCATCGTGCTGGGCATCGAACAGGAAGTTTCGTCACTGGCGCCGGTGGCCGGGGCGGTCGACCTGATCACCAACAAGCGCACCATCTCCACGCGCGTGATGGTGTCCGATGGCGCCATGCTGGTGCTGGGCGGGTTGATCAGTGATGATCTGTCGGAGACCGTCGAGCGCGTGCCGGGCCTGAGCCGCATCCCGCTGCTGGGCGAGCTGTTCACGTTCCGCTCCAGCGGCCAGGTCAAGCGCAACCTGATGGTCTTCATCCGGCCGCGCATCCTGCACGATGACAGGCTTTCGGACGAGATCACGCGCGGCAAGTACACCCGGCTGCGCGAAGCACAGCTCGAACAGCGCGGCCAGCGCAGCGTGTTCTCGCGCCGCGAGGAGACGCCGCTGTTGCCGGAGCTGGACGACTTTCTCCAGACCGGTGGCGGCAGCAGCGAGCCGGATGGGCGCTGAGTTCCGACCCGCTTTCGGCTTCGCCCGTCGGCGCGGCGTTACGGTAGCCGGCCGCGACGAGCAGGGCCGCCACCGTATCGTCACGCGGCGGCCGCCGGATCTCGAGGCGCTGCGCGAGGTGCGGCGCAACCTGGGTGGCCAGAGCGTGGTCGAGAAGCTCGATGAGGCGGAGTTCAGCGAACTGCTGGCCCGGCTTTACCAGACCGGCGAAAGTCATGCCCGGCAGGTTGCCGAAAGCCTGGATGCAACACCCGATCTGGGCCGACTGGCCGCGGAATTGCCGCTGCCGGCCGATCTGCTCGACAGCGACGATGACGCCCCGATCATCCGGCTGATCAACGGCGTGCTTTCGCAGGCGCTGCGCGATCGCGCCTCTGATATTCACTTCGAGCCGTTCGAGGAAAGGCTGTCGGTACGATTCCGGGTCGACGGCGTGCTGCGCGAAGTGGTGTCCACCGCGGCCGGTCTGGCACCACTGGTGGCCTCGCGCATCAAGGTCATGGCGCGCCTGGATATCGCCGAAAAACGCCTGCCGCAGGACGGCCGAATCAGTCTCAGGCTGGCCGGCAGGCCGGTCGACGTGCGGGTTTCCACGCTGCCTTCCAGCCACGGTGAGCGCGTCGTCCTGAGATTGCTCGACAAGCAGGCCGGCCAGCTGGGCCTGGCCGAGCTGGGCATGGAACAGGCCATGCTGGAGCGCTTCGCCAGGCTGGTCCATCGGCCGCACGGCATCCTGGCGGTGACCGGCCCGACCGGCTCCGGCAAATCGACCACGCTGTATGCCGCCCTGCTGGAGCTCAACGACCGCAGCCGCAACATCATGACGGTCGAGGATCCGGTCGAGTACGACATCGACGGCATCGGCCAGACCCAGGTCAACACCCGGGTCGACCTGACATTTGCCCGGGGATTGCGCGCCATTCTGCGCCAGGACCCGGATGTCATCATGGTCGGCGAGATCCGGGATGCCGAAACCGCGCGCATCGCCGTCCAGGCTTCAATGACCGGTCACCTGGTGCTCTCGACGCTGCACACCAACACGGCGGTCGGTGCAATCAACCGCCTGGTCGACATGGGCATAGAGCCGTTCCTGCTGGCTTCGGGACTGATCGGGGTGATGGCCCAGCGGCTGGTGCGCAGGCTCAACCCCGAAGCATGCGAGCCGCAGGTGCTGGGAATCGAGCAACTGGCCCGGCTGGGTCTTGAAGCCGAAGAACCGGTCACCATCCGGCGTCCGGCGTCGGAACTTCCGCCGGGAGTCGATGCCTATCTCGGCCGGACCGGCATCTACGAACTGGTCGCGCTGGACGACGAAATGCGTTCAGCCATACATCGCGGTGCTCCGGAGGCCGAGCTGGAGACCATTGCACGCAGGCATTCACCGGGGATATTCGAGGATGGCTGGTGCAAAGTGGTCGCGGGCGTCACTTCGCTGGACGAGTTGTTGCGGGTGACCCATGAACATTGATCGGGAGGAAATGCGCATCGTGAAAATCGTCGTAAGAATCGGCCCACGGAAACGAACTTGTCGGCCAGGCGGCGGTCCATCTCGGGTGACTGCATGGTATTCACCCGGAAACCAGGGTCTGGAAACCGGGGGGTGCCGCGGTGAGTGAGCGCGAAGCCGATCAGCTCCTGGTAGAGCGGGTGCAGAAGGGCGACAAGCGGGCATTCGACCTGCTGGTGGGCAAGTACCAGCACAAGATCGTCAGCCTGATCTCGCGCTACGTGTCCGATCACGCCGAGGCGCTGGATGTCTCGCAGGAGGCCTTCATCAAGGCCTATCGGGCGATCGGACGGTTCCGCGGTGACAGCGCGTTCTATACCTGGATGTACCGGATTGCGATCAACACCGCCAAGAATCACCTGGTTTCGCAGGGCCGCCGACCACCGCTGAGCGATATCGATGCACAGGACGCGGAACAATTTCAGATCGAGACGCGTCTGAAGGAGCAAGGATCGCCGGAACATGAACTGCTCAAGGACGAAATCGAGACGACCATTCACGCCGCCATTGCCGAACTGCCCGACGACCTGCGCGTGGCGATCACGCTCAGGGAAATGGAAGGCATGAGCTACGAGGACATCGCGACCACCATGGATTGTCCGATCGGCACGGTGCGCTCGCGCATCTTCCGGGCTCGCGAGGCCATCGACAATCGCCTGCGGCCATTACTGAGCAACCTGGACTGAGCAACCTGGACGACTGAAGCCGGAGCAAGCTGGATGACCACAACCACAACGACAGCCACGACCGAATCGCAGCGCAACCTCGAACCCATCTCGCAGCTTGCCGATGGTGAATTGCCCCGGCGCGAGGCCGAGTTTCTGGTCAGGCGTTTCTCCCGGGATGCGGAAGCCTGCGCGGCCTGGCAACGCATGCACCTGGTGCGTGACTGCCTGCGCCGCGAATTCACCGGTCCGGTTTCGCTGGTCGATCGGGTCAGCGCCGCATTGATCGAAGAGCCTGAAATGGCGACTCGCCCGGGTCCCAGGTGGATGCGCCTTGGGGTGGGCAGCGCGATGGCGGCCGGGGTGGCGATGCTGGCCATCGTCGGGCTTTCCGACCGGATGTCGATCGAGACTGGACCGACTCCGGTTGCTCCGCAAGCCGGTTTCGTCAGCCAGTCCTCACCACTTGATCGCCAGTTCAACGCCCAGGCAGTACCGGTCAGCTTTGGTGCCGGTAACAGTTCACCGGTTCCACACAACGCCGAGCGGGTCACGTCCCAGCAGCTGATCAATCGTTACGTGATCCGCCATCAACAGGTGGCCGGCGGTGCCGGATTCGTTTCGTTCACCCCGGTACTGACACCGCCTGCGCAGATCGAGGCGCAACCGGCCGAGCGCGAGCGTGAGCTGCAGCGCGAACCGCTGCAAGAACGACTCGAACGCTGATGCAGGCAGTGCTGATGCGTCGCTGCAGTGGAATCATCCTGTTGTTGCTGGCCGGGCCGCTGGCGGCCGGGTCGGCCGAGCAGTGGCTTGAGCGAATGGACGATGCGCTGGCCACGATCAGCTACCGCGGCACACTGGTCAGTATCAGCAACAACCGGGTCGATACCCTCAGGGTCATCCATCGGGTCGATCAGCACGGTGTGCGTGAACGAATCCATGCGCTGGACGGCATTCCGCGTGAAGTGCTGCGCGATGGTGATTCGGTGCGGTGCCTGATCGACGGCCAGTCCTCGGTCGTCGTAGACAATCCGTTTCCGCGCCGCTTGCTGGCCAGAATTCCCCCGCGTGAAATGTTCGGTGAAAACGCCGTTTATCGACTTCACGAAGTCGGCGCCGGCCGGGTTGCCGGGCGTGACGCCCGCATCATCGAAATCGCGCCGCTGGACGACTATCGTTACGGCCGCCGGCTGTGGCTGGACCAGGCAACCGGCCTGCCGCTGCGTTCTCAGATTTACGATCATCAAGGCAATGCGGTGGAGAAGCTTTCGTTCGTCGAGATCGAAATGCATGTCGAAATCGGCGATCACGAACTGACCAGCGAGCTGACCGACAAGGCGCAACCGGTGCATTACGGCATCGGCAAGAACGACGATGCTCTCGCCAGCGCCGCTCCCTCATGGGCACCCGAGCGCCTGCCACCCGGTTTCCGCCTGGCCTCGGTGGGCCGCGGCGGGCAAGGTGCGCAAGGCCATGAACACCTGTTGTTCAGTGACGGCCTGGCCAGCTTTTCGATCTATGTCGAGGCGGTAGACGACCAACGCCTGGCTGAACATCTGGAGGCGCGCGGCGCCACGCATATTTATTCCTCGGTGCACAATGGTCGCATGGTGACCGTGGTCGGCGAAGTTCCGGCGTCCACCGTGCACCTGGTCGGCAGCGGTCTGCGCCGCCTGGCTGTCGAAAATTCGGCCCCGCGCGATTGACATTGATTCGTGAGTCATTCCGATCCGGCTTTGATCTGGCAGACGGGAACGGTGCAGGAAGATGTGCCGGGCCGATTGCGGCTGGAGTTTGCCGGCTCGGCGGCCTGTGCACGCTGTGCATCGGGCAAGGGTTGCGGCGCGGGGCTGTTTTCCGGTCTGCTGTTGCTGTCGGCCCCGGCGCGGCTGCCGCTTCCGGCCGAAGCCGGATATCGGGCAGGGCAACATCTGCGCGCCGGAATCCGTCCGCGCCGGCTGGTCATCGCTGCGCTGCTGCTCTACCTGTTGCCGGTGCTGGCATTCGTGACCGGTGTGCTGCTCGCCGATGCGCTATGGCCCGCCAGTGATGGCCGGACGCTGGTCGGAGGCCTGCTGGCTTGTGCCATGTTGTGGCTGCCTGCGCTGGCCATGGTTCGACGCTGGCCGGTCCAGGTGGACCGGATTGCAGTCTGCCCGGGCTTTCCCGAGCCAACTGGTGAGCCCGGGCGGCCTTCGGGTTGAAACCGGGCGTTGCTGCAAGCATGTGAAATCAACTTCATGAAAAGGGTATTCAGATGCCATTGAGATTTCTTCATTCAGTTCTGGTGCTGTTGCTGGCCGCGGTGCTCATGCGGCCGGCCGATGCGGCACCGGATGACTTTGCCGACATCGTCGAGGCCGCGATTCCGGCGGTCGTCAACATCGAGACCACGCGTTTCGGCGAGCGGCCGGGAGAGCAGACCCAGCGCGGCGAGTTGCCCGATGACATGCCGGAGCTCTTTCGGCGGTTCTTCGAGCCCTTTGGCGAAGGTGGTCCGCGCCGGCGGCCGGATCGCCGCGGCGGCGGCTCGGGCTTCATCATCGATGCCGACGGGCTGGTCATGACCAACCACCATGTGATCGACGAAGCCGACGAGATCATCGTGCGGCTGGCCGACCGCAGGGAATTCGTTGCCGAGCTGGTCGGCTCGGATCCCGAGACCGATATCGCACTGCTGCGCATCGATGCCGGTGACCTGCCGACCCTGGAGTTCGGCAGCTCGACTACGCTGCGGCCCGGAAACTGGGTAATTGCCATCGGCTCGCCCTTCCAGTTCGAGCAGAGCGTGACCGCCGGCATCGTCAGCGCCAAGGGCCGTTCGCAGGCGCAGCAGCAGTATGTGCCGTTCATCCAGTCCGATGCCGCAATCAACCGCGGTAATTCCGGCGGCCCGCTACTGGACACCCGCGGTCGAGTGGTCGGGGTCAACTCCTGGATCCTGAGTTCCAGTGGCGGCAATATCGGGCTGTCGTTCTCGATCCCGGCCGAAACCGCCGAGAACACCGCGCGTCAGTTGCTGGAGTTCGGTCGTGTCTCGCGCGGCTACCTGGGCGTCGGGATTCAGAGCATCGATCGGCAGCGTGCCGATGCGCTGGGCCTGGACCGCCCCATCGGAGCGCTGGTCAACCAGGTCGAGCCGGGTAGTGCCGCCGAACGCGCCGGGATTGAAGTCGGCGACGTGATCCTGGAGGTCAATGGAATCACCATCGAGGTATTTTCGGATCTGCCGCCGATCGTCGGCTCGGTGCGACCCGGTGAAGAGGTTGTGCTGCGGGTTTCACGCTGGGGCGAGGAGCGCACGCTCACGGTGGAGCTCGATGAGCGCGACGAGGAATCGCAACCGGCCGATCGCGGTGGCCCGAGCGAAAGTGAGCCCACCAATGCACTCGGGCTGGCAGTTGAACCACTTTCGGAAGATCAGCGCCGGCGGGCCAGCGGGCTGGATGGAGGATTGCTGATCACCTCGGTCGACAGTGACAATGCCTACCGGGCCGGAATCCGGCCGGGCGACGTCATCCGGATGATCAACAATCGGCCGGTGCGCGAGATGGACGACTTCGATGAGATTGTGTCCGGAATCGAGCCGGGTCGCTCGGTAGCGCTGCTGCTGTGGCGTAACGGCGCCACGCAGTTCGTTGCCTACACGCCCGAAGTCGAGTGATTTTCGGTCTGGCGATGCCCCGCCAGGCGATCGCGGGCCGGATGACAGGCCTGCAGCGGCTATAATCGGCAGATTCCGCCCCCGGCTCATGCCGGGGGCGGTCTATCGAAAGCCCGCGCAAGCCGGCCGTCCGCTGTAATCCGCCCGTGCACCGAGTCAAGCCGCGAGGCATGCGGCATGGCCGGGCTGCACCCACTCACAAGGCCTCGGCCCCGACGATTGATCGATGACTGACTGCGACCATATCCGCAACTTTTCCATCATTGCCCATGTCGATCATGGCAAGTCGACCCTGGCCGATCGGTTCATCCAGGTCTGCGGCGGCCTGAGCGACCGGGAAATGGCCGAGCAGGTGCTCGACTCGATGGACCTGGAGCGCGAGCGGGGGATCACGATCAAGGCCCAGAGCGTGACGCTGGATTACGCTTCCGATGACGGGCAGACCTACCAGCTCAACTTCATCGATACGCCCGGGCACGTCGATTTCTCCTACGAGGTTTCGCGCTCGCTGGCCGCCTGCGAGGGCGCGTTGCTGGTGGTCGACGCCGCCCAGGGGGTCGAGGCCCAGAGCGTGGCCAACTGCTACACCGCCGTAGAGCAGGGCCTGGAAGTCATCCCGGTGATCAACAAGATCGATCTGCCGTCGGCCGACCCGGATCGGGTCAAGGCCCAGATCGAGGACATCATCGGCATCGATGCCAGCAATGCCGTACTGGTCAGCGCCAAGACCGGCGAAGGCATCAAGGAAGTGCTGGAAGCCCTGGTCCAGCGCATTCCGCCGCCGGAGTATCGCGATGGACCGCTCAAGGCGCTGATCGTGGACTCGTGGTTCGACAACTACCTCGGGGTCAACTCCCTGATCCGGATCCAGCAGGGCTCGCTCAGGAAGGGCGAGAAGGTCAGGGTCATGTCCACCGGCGAGGAGCACGATGCCGATCAGATCGGCATTTTCACGCCCAAGCGCACCACCAGCAACACTCTGCAGTGCGGCCAGGTCGGCTTCATTTCCGCCGGCATCAAGGAAATTCACGGCGCACCGGTCGGGGACACGCTGACGACTTCGCGCGATGCCGCCGAGCAGCCGTTGCCCGGGTTCAAACCGATCCAGCCGCGTGTGTTCGCCGGCATCTTTCCGGTTGACTCTTCCGATTATCCGGATCTGCGCGAGGCGCTGGACAAACTGCAGCTCAATGATTCGGCGCTGCACTTCGAACCCGAGACCTCGCAGGCGCTGGGCTTCGGCTTCCGCTGCGGTTTTCTCGGCATGCTGCACATGGAAATCGTGCAGGAGCGGCTGGAGCGCGAGTACGATCTTGACCTGATCACCACCGCACCGACCGTGATCTACGAAGTCGAGCTGACCGATGGCTCGGTCATCCGGCTCGACAACCCGGCCGAACTGCCGCCGATCAACCAGATCTCCGAGATTCGCGAGCCGTTGATCCGGGCCAATATCCTGGTGATGCAGGAGCATCTGGGCGCAGTCATCGGCCTGTGCGAGGAAAAGCGCGGCAGGCAGCTGGACATGCGCTTTCTCGGTGGCCAGGTTCAGCTGAGCTACGAGTTGCCGCTGGCCGAGGTGGTGGTGGATTTCTTCGACCGCCTGAAGTCGTGCAGCCGTGGATTTGCCTCGTTCGAATATTCGTTCGCGCGTCACGAAGCCGGTCCTTTCGTGCGCCTGGATCTTTTGATCAACGGCGAGCGGGTCGATGCGCTGAGTACCATCGTGCATCGGGATCTGTCCCAGCGCCAGGGGCGTGACCTGGCCGAACGCATGCGAGACCTGATTCCCCGCCAGATGTTCGATATTGCCATCCAGGCATCGATCGGTTCGCATATCATTGCCCGCTCCACGGTCAAGGCCTATCGCAAGAATGTCACCGCCAAGTGCTACGGCGGCGATGTCACGCGCAAGCGCAAGTTGCTGGAGAAACAGAAGGCCGGCAAGCGGCGCATGAAAAACGTCGGTAATGTCGAGATCCCCCAGGAGGCATTCCTGGCGGTATTGCGCAGCGACCACGACTGAAAACCTGCCGCCGGCGGGCATGCATCCGGAACCCAAGGAAAACAACCACCATCATGAATCTCGATTTCGCCCTGATCCTGACCCTGTTGACCCTGGTCACCGGGATCGTCTGGTTGCTGGACACGGTCTGGCTGGCAAAGAATCGCCGTCGGCGTCTGGCAAGCGGCGAGGCCGACAGCGACCAGCCGTCGCGTCCGGTCGACTACGCACGTTCCTTCTTTCCACTGCTGCTGATCGTGCTGGTATTTCGCTCGTTCATGTTCGAGCCGTTCAAGATCCCGTCCGGATCGATGCAGCCCACTTTGCTGATTGGCGACTTCATCATCGTCTCCAAATTTTCCTATGGGCTGAGGTTGCCGGTGCTGAACACGCGCTTCGTCGATCTGGGCGAACCTGAACGCGGCGAGATCTTCGTCTTTCGCTCGGTCGAACAGCCCGGCGTGAACATGATCAAGCGTGTCATCGGCCTGCCGGGCGACAGCATCACCTATCGCGACAAGGTGCTCTACATCAACGGCGAACCGGCACCGCAGCGGGTGGTGGGGCCGTGGATCGGCGCCGGTCTCAATCGCAATCGTCCCGGTCAGAGCCCGCAACTGCGACGCGAACAACTGGGCGATGTCGAGCACGACATCCTGATCCATGCCAACAGGCCGATGCAGCACTCGGCCAGCTGGGTAGTTCCGGAGGGCCATTATTTTGCGATGGGCGACAACCGTGATCGCTCCCACGACAGTCGCGGTTTCGGTTTCGTGCCCGAGGAAAACCTGGTCGGGCGCGCACTGAGAATCTGGATGCACTGGGACTGTGCGCGCGGATTCTGCATCGATTTTTCGAGAATCGGTGATAAGATTCAATAGGTTAAAAGTATGAACCCGGCATGCAAGTTGACATGCCGGATTGATCGATGCAAGGGAAACCAGTTTCGTCCGACAAGGGGGCAAGTCCGGGCGGGCACGGAACATCACCAGGGAGACTTCTCGATGACTGACAAGCAACGTGGAATAAGCCTGCTGGGCTTTCTCGTCGTTCTCGTCCTGACGCTGTTCGTTGCTTACATCGGCATGAAACTGGTGCCGATCTACATGAACCATTACTCGGTCATCTCGGCAATGAAGAGCCTCAGCGAAGAGCCGGGAGTGGAAAGCATGTCCGAGGCCAGAATGCGGGATCTGCTGCGGCGCAAGTTCGATCTCAGTTATGTGCAGCACGTCACCCCGGCCGACATCCGGATCGTTCGCAGTACCGGGCTGGAAATCGTCGCCGAGTATGAAGTGCGCGAGTCGCTGATCGGCAACCTCGACGCGGTGGTCACTTTCAAGCGTGTGCAGCGACTCAACTGACGCTGCCGGTGGCGAAATCCGGATTGCGGGCCTGGCCCGCCGGTTTCGCGACCCGGAGCTGTTTGCCCGGGCGCTGACCCATCGAAGCTTCGGGCGCGATAACAACGAGCGACTGGAATTCCTCGGCGACGCGGTGCTCGGAATGGTGGTCGCCGAACTGCTGTGTCAGGCCCATCCCGAGCTGGACGAGGGCGACCTTTCGCGCATGCGCGCATCGCTGGTCCGCGAAGCGACGCTGGCCGACATCGCGCGCCAGCTCGATCTGGGTGACCACCTGCGGTTGGGTTCGGGCGAACTCAAGAGTGGCGGGTTTCTGCGCGCCTCGATTCTGGCCGATGCGCTGGAAGCGGTAGTCGGGGCGCTTTATCTCGATGCCGGGTTCGATGCGGCCCGCGAACTGGTCGTTACTCTGATGCGTGAAAGGATGGACCAATTGCCCGACCCTGCGACACTGAAGGATGCGAAAACCCGACTCCAGGAATTTCTGCAGGAACGCGGCCAGGGCCTGCCAGACTACCGCGTGGTCGAGGAAAGCGGCGCGGACCATGCACGCCGCTTTACCGTGGCCTGCTGCCTGCCTGCAGACCAGGATCGTGAGCCGTTGGAGTACATCGCCACCGAGTCCTCCCGGCGGCGGGCCGAACAGGCCGCGGCGCGCAAGGCGCTGGCCGGTCTGGAAGCGGAGTCGATGCCATGAACCGGCCGGAACCCGAGACCATGCATTGCGGCACGGTTGCCGTGATCGGCCGGCCCAATGTCGGCAAGTCGACCTTGCTCAATCAATTGGTCGGCGAGCGCGTCTCGATCGTCACGCACAAACCGCAAACCACACGTCACCGCATCACCGGCATCGTCACCCGGCCGGAAGGCCAGATCGTGTTGATCGACACCCCGGGCCTGCACCGCCGCCGCGACCACGCACTGAACCGGCACATGAACCGGGTCGCAGCCGAGACGCTGCACGGCGTGGATCTGGCGCTGCTGGTGCTGGACGCCTCGCATCAGACCGACGAGGACGAAGCGGCCGCGCGGGCGGTGGCTCAATGTGGTCTGGACGTGGTACTGGTGTTCAACAAGATCGATCGCCTGCACGATCGCGGGCAGTTGTTGCCCATGGCCCGGCTGTGGTCGGGCAAAGCCGGCGCGTCCGAAGTGTTCTTCGTCTCGGCCCTCAAGGGCGAGGCGATCGAGGAACTGGTGCAGGGCCTGATCACGCGCCTGCCGATCGGGCCGCCGATGTACCGGGGCGAGCAGTTCACCATCGAGTCGATGCGTTTCCTGGCCGCCGAGCTGGTGCGTGAGCAGTTGCTGGAGAACCTGCACCAGGAGATCCCCTACGGCACCACGGTGCTGATCGAACGCTTTGTCGAGCGCGGGGAGGAGGATGATCCGAGCGGCATGTACATTCTGGCCACCATCCTGGTTGCCGAGCAGCGCCACAAGGGCATGGTGATCGGCAAGGGCGGCCAGACGCTCAAGCGTATCGGTACGCGCGCGCGGCTCGCGATGCAGGAACTGTTCGATTCCCGGGTCCGGCTGGAACTGAACGTGCGGGTGGAACCGGACTGGATGGATCGCGAGCGCGAGCTGCATCGCTACGGCTATCGGCGCTGATGCGCATCGATGGCGCGCCGGTGTTCGTGCTGCACCGCCGCGCCTGGCGCGATACCAGCCTGCTGGTCGAGCTGCTCAGTGCCGATCACGGCCGGATCGGGGCGGTTGCGCGGGGTGCCAGAAATCCGCGTTCGGCGTTGTTTGGCCTGGTCGAGCCGTTCCGTGAACTTCAGGCCAGCTGGAGCCGTCGAGGCGAGATGGCCACCTTGTCCGCGCTGGACAGCGATCGCCCGCCGGTGCGGTTGGTCGGGCGCGCATTGTGGTGTGGGCTGTATGCCAATGAACTGATCCTGCGTCTGCTGCCTCGCGACGACCCCGAACCTGGCTTGTACGCTGCCTACAGTACATTGCTGCCTGACCTGACCGAACCGGATCGGCAGGCTGCGGCGCTGCGCAGGTTTGAAGTTTCGCTCCTGAGTGTGCTTGGCCTGATGCCGGCGCTGGATCGCTGCGCGACGGACGGGCAGCCGGTACAGGCACAAGCCGGCTACCGGGTCGACCCGACGATTGGGCCGTCACTGGCCCCGGAGACTGGTTCGATGCCGGCCGGGGAGGGCATGGACCGGGTGCGCGGCCGGGTGTTGCTGGCGCTGGCGCGAGGCGGCGAGATCCAGCCGGGAGATGCCCGCATCGCGCGCGCCGTCATGCGAAAATTGATCGACCATCAGCTCGATGGCCGGCCATTGAAAACCCGATCCCTGATTCGCGAGGAAGTCTCATGAGTTCACCGTTGCTGGGTGTCAACATCGATCACGTGGCCACGCTGCGCCAGGCGCGTGGTACCGAATACCCGAGCGTGGCCGAGGCCGCGCGCGTGGCCGAGGCGCATGGCGCCGACCTGATCACGGTCCACCTGCGCGAGGATCGCCGGCATATCCAGGATCATGATCTGCCGGTGTTGATGGAACAGTCGCGCACCCGGCTGAACCTGGAAATGGCGATGACCGATGAGATGCTGGCAATCGCCCTTTCGCATCGGCCGGAGGATGTCTGCCTGGTGCCTGAACGCCGGGCCGAGCTGACTACCGAGGGCGGCCTGGACGTGGTCGCGGGCTTCGACCGGGTGCGAGAGTTCTCGCGCGAACTGGGCGCGGCCGGGATCCGGGTCTCGCTGTTCATCGACCCGGAGCTGGAGCAGGTGCGTGCTGCGGCCGAAAGCGGTGCGCCGGTCATCGAGTTGCACACCGGCCGCTACGCCGATGCGCCCGATGCGGCCACCAGCCGGCTTCAGCTCGATCGCCTGAAACAGGCTGCGACCGTGGCCGAATCCGCCGGCCTGGTCGTCAATGCAGGGCATGGCCTGCACTACGGGAACATTGCCGACGTGGCCGGGCTCGGAGCGATTCGCGAATTCAACATCGGCCATGCCATTGTCGCGCGCGCGATCTTTACCGGGCTGGGGCCGGCCGTGGCGGAAATGAAACAGCTATTGATCAATCCAGGCGATTGAGTCTGGACCCTTCAGGACCCGGACTCAGCCCGCGCGCGGCGGGTTCTTGCCGTCGCCGGCAGTCAGGGCCAGCGCCTGGCGGGTAGCCTCGGTGGTGCGAATCAGGTTCAGGTACAGGGTCCCCGGCGAGCTGTCGAGTTTGCTGCGTAGCGAGTGCTCCAGCAGTTCACTGGCCTCCTCAAGACGGCTGGCACCGGCGTAGCCGCTGCCGCCTTTCCATTGATGCAGCAAATCCGCAGCCTGCTCGAACTTGCCTGCACTCAGCAGCTCGTCCAGCTCTCCGGCGCGTTGGGCAAGCTCCAGCGACAGCGCCGACTGCATGCGCACCGCGTTTTGCTCGCTACCGCTGGCGCGCAGTGCGCGCGGCTGGTCCAGCAGCAGTGAACGCCCGGACTTGTCGTCGTTCTCGCCGGCCTCGAAGCCGTCGCCGCCGTCGGCCACCTGAGCCATGCATTGCAGCAGTGTGTTGATTTCCACCGGTTTGGTCAGAAAACCGTGAAATCCGGCCGCGCGCAGCCGCTCACGCTCTTCCTCGCGGCTGTCGGCGGTCAGGGCGATGACCCGCCCGGCGCGGTCGGTGCCGTATTCATCCAGGATCTTCTGCCAGGCGCTCAGCCCGTCCATGTCCGGCATGTGCAGGTCCATCAGCACCAGATCGAAGCGATGGTCACGGCAGCAGTCCAGCGCCTGGAATCCGCTCCCGGCCAGCACCAGCTGCGCGACCCGCCGACCCAGTGCGGCGCGCAGGAAATCGCGATTGATCGAATGATCGTCAACCGCCAGGACGCTTAGCGCTGAAAGTCGCTCTGAAATGGAGTTCTCCGATGCTGTCGGCATATCGACGCCCGATTGCGCGGCTGGTTCGGCTTTGGCTCAAAAGCTTACACGGATTTTCGCAGATTGCGGCCATAATCGGGAACCCGATTAGAAATATGTCTCAGCCATCGCTAAAAACCTCTCCACAGATTACGCAGATTTACACAGATTATTGAATTAACAAAACCACTAATCTGTGTAAATCTGAGTAATCTGTGGCCCAACGGGTTTTGTCTTGGTGTGGCTGAATCAACTATCTAGCCAGGAATGGGAAAGCCCCCTCTGGTATAGGGAATTCCTGCAATAGTTGGTTATATTGTCCGTTATGTGGCCTGCGGTTCCAATCTGGATCGTGCTGGCGCTTTGGTTGTCGATCTTTCCGACCCGGGCGTCGGCCGGGCTTGATCTGAGATTGCACGCCGAGGATTTGCATATCCAGGGTTGGCACGCTTCCGGCCTGAGTGTCACGCTCGCTGCCGAAGCGGAATTCGAGGTCGAGCAGATCGCGCATGGCGATGGCTTTCAGATCGGATCGCTGACGCTGCGGTGCGAGCGCGGCGTGTCTTCAGCCTTGCCTTGTTCCGGCGGTACGCTGAAATGGCTTCAGCCGTCCGATCGCATGCTGGAATTTACGGTTCGCAGGCAGGCGCATGCATGGAGCGCCACGCGTGAGGATGGCCGGGTCGAACTGGCATTCCCCGGCCCCGGACAGCTTCGAATGAAGCTGCATCAGGCGGCACTGGACTGGCTTCCTCCAGGCTGGCTGCAAGGCTACATCGATGTGACCGGGCTGGCCGGCAATGTCAGCCTGGAAGCGAGCTTCGATGGTGAGTGGATCGAGCTGGCCGGCGCGCTGCAAGAGGTCGAGTTCGACACCCCGGACGGGCGATATGCGGGTGCCGGCATCGGTCTCGATATCGATCTTGGCTGGCAGCCCGAGTCAGCCACGCTGCGTCTGGAATCGAGCTGGCGAGAGGGGGAACTGTTGCTTGGGGCGGTCTACCTGCCGTCACCTTCGGTCCCGTGGCGGCTGGATCTGGACGCCACCGGTCAGGGTGCGCAGTGGCGGCTGCAGCGGCTGGTGTTCGAGCGCGCAGGCGCTCTTTCACTCACCGGCAGCGGCCACCTGGACCTGGCCGGCGACCGGCAACTGAACAGGCTGGACCTGGACCTGGCCGGGCTCGATCTGTCCTGGCTGTGGGATCACGGGCTGCAGTCGCTGGCCGCGACCGCCGGCTGGGGCGGGCTGCTCCCGGCCGGACAGGCACGCGGCCGGCTGTCCATCACCGATCACGCAATCGACGAGATGCACCTGGTGCTGGATCAGGTCTCGTTGCGCGATGACCAGGGCCGTCTTGAGCTCGATGACTTCCAGACGGAGTTGATCTTTCACGAGGCGGATAACGAAACGAATGCAGTCCTGGATTTGTCGGCAAGCTGGTCCGGTGCGCGGTTGCTGAGCCTTCCGCTGGGTGGTTCTTCATTTGTTGTGCGCGGCCATGATGACGGCAGCCTGAAGCTGGATCGCCCGTTGCAGATACCGTTGCTGGAGGGGCGGGTGGTGGTCGATGATCTCGATTGGCGAAACTGGCGCAGCGGCGAGCGTGAACTGCGTCTGAGCGCACGGCTGGAGCCGGTCAACCTGGCGCAACTGACCCGGGCGCTGGGCTGGACCGAATTCGGCGGTTCGATTGCCGGACGATTCCCGGCGCTGAGGCTTCGGCAGGGCGTGATCGAATTCGAAGGCGGGCTGGACGTGGAGTTGTTCAACGGCACTGCCCGGGTCGAGAATTTCGCCATCGAGCGACCGTTCGGTACGTTGCCGGCGCTGGCGGCGGACCTGGAGTTCATTGCGCTGGATCTCGAACAGCTGACCGGCGCATTCGAGTTCGGTTACATGACCGGGCTGCTGTCGGGCCACATACGAGAGCTCAGGTTGCTGGACTGGCAGCCGGTGCAATTCGATGCCCGATTCGAGACGCTGACCGATGCCCCCCGCCGCAGGATCAGCCAGCAGGCGGTGGATTCGCTGTCCAGTCTGTCCGGTGCCGGCGGAGCAATGCTGTCGGGTACCTTGTTGCGTTTCTTCGAGGATTTTCCCTACCGTCGGGTCGGTCTGGGCTGCCGTCTGCGCAACAACGTGTGCATCATGCAGGGTCTTGAAGCCACTGAAGGCGGCGGCTTCCTGATCCTCGAAGGCCGCGGCCTGCCGCGGCTGAACATCATCGGCCATCATCGCTCGGTCAACTGGCCGCGGCTGATGGCCCAGATCAAGGCGGCCACCAGCGGAGGGTGAGCGGTTGATCAAGCCCGGCCGGAGCGAGGGTGGACCGGGATGAAAACCTTGAGGCCACAGATTTCGCAGATTTGCACAGATAAAAGCGCAAAGCAGGACACGAAGAGCACGAAGGATAATTTCGGATGGTGATTCCGTTCGCCGGCAGGCGACGCCACTGCCCGCCAGGCACCCCGGCGAGAAGCGCGATGCCGCAGGTGATATCCGGGTAAAATCAGGGTATTGGCGCAAGGTGTCTGGTTTCAACCATTTTCCCGCCCCGGAGATTCCGTGATGAACCGTTTTCTAAATCCGATCGTGTTGCTGGGTTCGGCCATTGCGGTCGCCGCCTGCGTGACCATCAATGTTTATTTTCCCGAGGCTGCGGCCGAGCGCGCGGCCGATCGCTTCATTCAGGACGTCATCGGTGGTGAGGTCGTTCGCAATGGCGAGGAAGTTTCTTTCCGGACGGTGCCGAAACGGATCGACCCGGTCGGCGCAGTGCTCGATTTCCTGATCCCGTCGGCCCAGGCCCAGGCCCAGGCTCAAGCGCAGAATATCGATATCGAAAGCCCGCAGATCAACGCCATCAAGCAGCGCATGGCCGAACGCCATCGGCAGCATCTTTCCGGCTGGTTCGCCAGCGGCGCGATCGGGCTGGGCAATGATGGCCTGGTCGAGATCCGCGACCGGTCTGCGGTCGCTCTGGCCGAGCGGCGCAACCTCGAGCAGGTGGTCTCGGCCGAGAATGCCGACCGCAATGCGGTCTACCGCGAGATTGCCGTAGCCAATGGTCATCCGGAATGGGAAGACCGCATCCGCCAGACCTTTGCCCAGCGCTGGATCGCCAATGCTGCCAGCGGTTGGTACTACCGGGATGCTGCCGGCAACTGGCAGCAAAAGTAAAGAAAATTCATGAGTCGAAGCAGGCGCCGGCGGTTGCCGGCCGAACCGGTTACCGTTGAAATCAATGATCTGGCGCATGACGGTCGCGGTGTTGGCCGAGTGCAGGACAAGGTCACGTTCGTGCACGGGGCGTTGCCGGGCGAGCAGGTTCTGGCGCGCCTGACCGGCTGCAACCGGCGCTTCGACGAGGGTGTGATGCTGGCGGTGGAACAGGCCTCGCCCGAGCGGGTCGAGCCGGCGTGTCCGTGGTTCGGCAACTGTGGCGGTTGCGCGCTTCAGCATCTGGAGCATGCCGCACAACTTGGCTGGAAGCAGCAGCGCCTGGCGCAGAATTTCAGGCGAATTGGCGAGGTGACGCCCGAGCGCTGGCTGGATCCGCTTTCCGCCACGCCGTGGAACTACCGTCGGCGGGCCCGGTTGAGCGTGCGCAACGTGCCCGGCAAGGGCCGCGTACTGGTGGGCTTTCGCGAGATCGGCGGCCGTTACGTGGCCGATATCGAAGACTGCCGCATCCTGCACCCGGCGTTCGCCGATCGCCTGATGTCGCTGTCGGCGCTGATCGGGGACTTGAGCATTCCCGATCGCATTCCGCAGATCGAGTGCGCGGCCGGCGACGACAGCGCCGCGATTGTATTGCGTCACCTGGAGCCGCTCAACCAGGATGATCTGGAGCGCCTGCGGGCCTGGAGCCGTGATCACGACATCGCGGTCTGGCTGCAACCCAAGGGGCCGGACAGCGTGCAGCGATTGGCACCGGAACAGCATCGGCTGGCCTACCGGCTCGATGCCTTCGACCTGGAGTTGGAATTCCATCCGCAGCAGTTCGTGCAGGTCAATGCAGCCGTCAATCACCTGCTGACCGAACGTGCGGTCGATTTGCTGGCGCCGTCGGCCGGTGAGCGGGTGCTGGACCTTTTCTGCGGCCTGGGCAATTTCTCGTTGCCGCTGGCCAGCAGGGCCGGCCGGGTGGTCGGGGTCGAACTGGACCCATCGCTGGTCGAGTCGGCCCGAACGAATGCGCGTGCCAACGGGCTGGAAAACGCCGAGTTCATTGCCGCGGATCTGCAGCAGTCGATCGAGCAGCTGGAATGGATGCGCCAGCCGTTCGACGCAGTGCTGATCGATCCGCCACGCTCGGGTGCAGCCGAGGTGCTGCCGCTGGTGGCCGCGACCGGTGCCGGACGCATCGTCTACGTTTCCTGCGATCCAGCCACGCTGGCGCGCGATGCCGGCATGCTGGTGCGCGATCACGGCTATCACCTGCAGGCCGCCGGCATCGCCGACATGTTTCCACATACCGCGCATGTCGAATCCATCGCGCTGTTTGTTCGGGAGACGGCATGAGCGCAGGACTGATCGTCGGTATCTCCGGCCTGGAATTGACAACGATCGAGCGCGAAATGCTGGTTCATCCGGCCGTGGCCGGCGTGATCCTGTTCAGCCGCAACTACCGGTCTCCGGGCCAGTTGACCGAATTGTGCGACGCGCTTCGAGCATTGAAGGATCCCCGCCTGCTGATCACGGTCGATCAGGAAGGCGGCCGGGTGCAGCGCCTGCGCGACGGTTTCACGGCCTTGCCGCCGCTGGCGAAGATCGGGCGCTGGTATTGCACGCATCCGGACCGTGCGCGTGACCTGGCCTACCGCCACGGCCGCATCATGGCCGCCGAAGTGCTGGGTCACGGTATCGACTTGAGCCTGGCGCCGGTGCTGGATCTGGCACGCGGCAGCGAGGTGATCGGGGATCGCGCGTTCAGCGACAGCCCCGAAGCGGTGGTCGAGCTGGCCGGTCACTACATTGCCGGCATGCGTGATGCCGGAATGAAGAATTGCGCCAAGCATTTCCCGGGCCATGGATCGGTGATTGCCGACAGCCACCTGGAAATCGTGACCGACACGCGGCCGATGTCGGACATCGAGCAGGACCTTGTCCCGTACCGGGCATTGTCCGGCCAGATCGATGCAATCATGCCGGCGCACGTGATCTATCCTGTAATCGACAGCCGGCCGGCCGGGTTTTCGGCGGCCTGGATCGACATGCTGCGCGAGCAAATCGGTTTCGCCGGGGTGATCATCTCCGATGACCTGGACATGGCCGGTGCTGGCGGGGCCGGCGACGTGCATGCGCGCTGGCAGGCTGCATCTCGGGCCGGTTGCGACCTGGCGCTGGTCTGCCGGCCCGAATCAGCCCTGGAGCTGATCGGTCAGCTGCGCGCCGACGAGCTGCAAGCCCCGGATATCATGCAGGTCGTCGCCAGGCTTTACGGTCGCGCGGCATTCACGCTGGCCGAGCAGCAGCAGGTGCCGGAATTCCGCGCATGGAAGAAATCCCTGGAGCAACTGGCGGGAGAGAGCATTGATTGAATGGATTGACCGGATTGCCGGATTGATCGGCATGAATCCGTGGACGCTGCAGGCTTTCGCGATCATTCTGGCCGCGCTGCTGATCGACCTGGTGGTACGCAAGTTCATCAACCGGCTGGACAGGTTCGCCGAGCGTACCTCGCACCTGTGGGACAACGCCGTGGTTTACGCCGGCAAGCGCCCGGTCTCGCTGCTGATCCACGGCCAGGGCATCCTGATGGCCGCGCAGGTGCTTGAACCGCATACCGCCGCGGTGTTCTTCGAGGTCACGACGCTGCAACTGGCGCAGCAGTTGCTGCTGGTCATCACGGCGACCTGGTTTGCATTCCGGCTGGTGACCGGCTTCGAGAAGGCCTTCGTGCATCAGCGCCAGTTGCGCAACGAGGACTACGACATCACCACCGTCAGCGTGCTCGGCCGCATCGTGCGCATCGCGATCGTCCTGACCAGCGTGCTGACGGTGCTGGGCATTCTGGAAATCCCCATTTCAGGCCTGTTGGCTGCCGGCGGGGTCGGCGGCATTGCAATTGGATTGGCCGCGCGTGATCTGCTGGCCAATTTCTTCGGTGGTTTCATGGTGTTCATGGACCGCCCGTTTTCGGTTGGTGACTGGGTGCGCTCGCCGGATCGCGAGATGGAGGGCGTGGTCGAAAAGCTCGGCTGGCGCATCACCACCATTCGCAAGTTCGACAAGCGGCCGATGTACGTGCCCAACGCCATGTTCACCACCATCACCGTCGAGAATCCCTCGCGCATGACGCACCGGCGGATCTTCGAGCATGTTGGCGTGCGCTACGACGACTTTGCCCAGCTTCGCGCCATCGTCGATGACATTCGCGAAATGATCCTCGCGCACGAAGATCTGGCGACCGACGAGACCACAACCATGGTCCATTTCGACCGTTTCGGTGCCTCGTCGCTGGATATCATGGTCTATTGCTTCACCCGCACCGTGGTCTGGACCGAATACCACAAGGTGCGCGAAGACGTGCTGATCGGCATCGGCGAGATCATCGAAGGGCATGGTGCCTCGATCGCGTTCCCGACGCGTACGCTCAAGATCGACAGCGTGCCGGAGTTGGCCGGTCTTGTGCCGGCGGCCGAAGAGGACGAAAGATGAGAATGCCGAATGGTGCCCGGTGTCTGCTGTCGCTTGAGCAGATCGAATCGGCCTGGGATCGGATTGCCGCAGCGCTGAACCGGGATCTGCCGGATGAAGAAGTGACACTTCTGCCGGTGATGAATGGTGGCATGTTTCCGGCCTGCGAGTTGTCGCGAAGGATTGACCGGCCTATCCGCTTTGATTACGTGCATGCCACCCGTTACCGGGGCGGCACCCGGGGCGGCGAAATCGAATGGCTGCACTGGCCGCGTCTGCCCGACAGGCCCGAGACCGTGATTCTGGTAGATGACATCTTCGACGAGGGCTATACGCTGCAGGCCATTCGGGACCGGATTGCGGCTGATTTCCGGGTGGTCACGGCAGTGCTGTTGCGCAAGCAGCATGACCGCGGGCTGGCGCGCGACTGGGTCGATTACCACGGCATCGATATTCCGGATGTCTACGTGTTTGGCTGCGGCATGGACTACCACGAGAATTTCCGCGAACTGCCCGAAGTCTGGTACATGCCCGAATCATCCTGATCGCTACCGGACCGAGGTGGCGAAATGGTCCGGGCCCGGTATCCTGCGCGGGCGCGGACAAGGCAAGATTGGAGACAGAACCATGAAAAAGCTGGCGATCATCGGGGGAACAGGCGCACTGCGGCTGTTTCCGGAACTGCGCAAGGTCCCGGTCAGTACGCCGTTCGGAGCCCCCTCGGATCGGCCACGTGAACTGGAGGTGGCCGGCAAGGCGGTGCTGTTCCTGCCGCGCCACGGCGATCCGCACCGGATCCCGCCACACCGGGTCAATTACCGCGCCAACATCCATGCGCTCAAGGCCTTGGGTGTGGATTCGATCCTGGCGCTGAATGCCGTGGGCGGGCTGAAACACGGCATTGAAGCCGGAGTGCTGCTGGTGCCCGATCAGCTGATCGATCTGACCTGGGGGCGCGCGCATACCTTCAGTGACGGCGGTTCGGCACCGCTGAGGCATATCGATTTTACCCATCCCTACGCCGGCGCCTTGCGGGCCGAGCTTCTGATTGCCGCATCGGTGGCCGGCCAGCCGGTGATCGATGGCGGATGCCATGTCGTCACCCAGGGTCCGCGGCTGGAAACGGCGGCCGAGGTCCGGCGGCTGGCCGCCATGGGCGGGGATGTGGTCGGCATGACGGCGATGCCGGAAGCGGCGCTGGCACGAGAAGCCGGGCTTGACTACTCAGGTCTGTGCATGGTTGCCAATGCCGGGGCTGGACTGGCACAGGGCGAAATCACCGAACAGGATATTCACGACGCACTGGCGGATGCCTCCGACAAGGTCCGTTCCGTAATCACAGCCCTGATCGGCAAACTGGATTTTCCCGGCGAGTGACGTTCTTGCCGTCGCCAATGGCGATTGCGTTGGCTGAAGTGAGACAGATTTCGCGATGTTGGCGCTTGGCGGCCGAAGCCTGCTCCGGTACCATACGAGCCTCATTTCCATTTCCGGAAAGCAATTCATGTCGGAGTCTTTGCGGCTGGCCACGATGCATCTGCATCCAAAGGATCTCAAGGTCCTGGGATCGTTGCTTGAACTGGCCGGTGGCCGAAATGGCATTTCCTGGGAGCTGGTCGACGGCCGGCAGGCCGATGCATTTCTGATCGATGTAGACAACGCCGAAGGGCAGCAGGCCTGGCGCGAACTGGAATCGGGAACCTCCCCGGTGATTGCGCTGACCGGCCAGCGCGATTTTCATGCCTGGCTGGTGTTGCGCAAACCGTTGCGTTCCCAGGTTGTATTCAGGACGCTGGAGCGCGTGGTCACCGAGCTGGAAAACCCGCTGGACATCGACAACTGGCCGTCGCTTGAATTCGGCGACAGCGGCGCCTTGCCGCTGGCCGAACATCTGCGGTGCCAGACCTGGGATCAGCCGGTGTTGATCAGCGGTGATGGTGTCAGTGACCTAGTCATCGATCCGGGCGCGGGCGTATGGTACTTCTCGGGCTCGGATCCCGAGCTGACCCGACTGCTGCGGCGCCAGTTCATGTCTGAAGATGGGCGGATATTGTCCAGCGCGGATCTGCTGCACAATACCAACGGGCTCGAACAGCGAAATCTTGCCGCACTCAAGTGGCGCGCAGGTCTTGCGCTTTCCAGCCGGGCCCTGCATCCCGATCTGGCGGGTTCGGTCGAGTTCATGATGCCGCAAGTGCCGATGCAGGCCTTGTCGGACACCTCCTTCTCGCGCCAGGCGCGCTCTCTTATTCAGCAACCACTGAGTGTCCGCGGGCTGATCGAGGCCAGCCAGGTCGAGCCAGGCGATGTGGCATCGTTCCTGAATGCCAGTTATATCTGCGGCTATCTTCTGCTGCACCGCGCCCCCGGGTGATACCCACTGGCAGCAGCGACCATCGGTGTGATGGCCTGTGCTATGGTCCGGCGCTTGCTTGAAGATGAGTGAATGAGTCTGGTGAAAGGATCCTGTGGAATCGATGCCCTGGCATTTGCCGGGCCGCACGGCTTTGTCGAAATGACCGATCTGGCCGCCGCGCGCGGCGTTGACCCGGCCAAGTACCTGAAAGGCCTGGGGCAGCGCCGCATGGCGATTGCCTCGCCATGCGAGGATACCGTGACGATGGCGGTGGAGGCGGCCGGACAGGCGCTTGAAGCCTTCGATGTTGATCCGGCAGAGATCGGCACGCTGATCGTCGGCACCGAAACCGGGGTCGACCACAGCAAGCCGGTTGCGGTCTACGTGCATGAACTGCTGGGGCTGGACCAGCGTTGCCGCACGTTCGAGACCAAGCATGCCTGTTACGGTGCCATGGCCGGGCTGACCGCGTCGATGGACTGGATCGCATCGGGTCGTGCGCGCGGGCGCAAGGCATTGGTGATCGCCTCGGATATCGCCCGCTACGGCATCAATACTGCCGGCGAGCCGACCCAGGGTGCGGGTGCGGTTGCGATGGTGGTGTCCGAGCAACCGCGCCTGCTGGCGATCGACCCGGCGCGCATCGGTGATTACACCCGTCAGGTCATGGATTTCTGGCGTCCGCTGTATTCCAAGTACGCGTTTGCCGATGGACACTATTCGATCCAGTGCTATCTCGATGCACTGGTGGGCGCGCGTAAAGATGCCATCGGTGATCGTGATGATCTGCTGGAAGGGCTGGCCGCCTGTCTGTACCACGTGCCGTTTGTCAAGATGGCGTTCAAGGCTCATCAGCGTCAATTGGAGATCGAGCGCGGAAGTGAAATCTCGCGTGACGATTCGCAAGCCTGGCGTGCACTGAATGACAGTTACCAGCGACTGGTTTCGCCGTGGCTGGGGTTGAATGCCGAAATCGGCAACATCTATACCGGCTCGCTGTTCCTGGCCTTGATCGACCTGTTGCGCCAGACCGCCGGGACCAGCGAGGGCCGGGAAATCAGCCTGTTTTCCTATGGCAGCGGTTGCGGGGCCACGTTCTGTGTCGGTCAGGTGTCCGAGGGAGCGGCGCGCTGGCGTCCGGCGCTGGATCCAGCCGAGCAGCTCGCCGGCCGGCACCGGCTGGCGATTGATGAATACGAATCGCTGCTGACTGAATCCGAGCATGCCGATCAGGCCGAGTCACTGGACCCGGCCCGTTACGGCTTGAGTGGCGGGCTGTACTACGTCGGCACGCGCGATCACTGCCGGCAATACGCGCGGGCCTGATCGTCACGATCCGGGAGATCGGTCAGCAGAAGTCGCGTGAGCGGTTTTCGAGCCCGGCCAGCCGGGTATCGAGCGCCTCGAGATGTTGCGCGACCACGTGCTGGCTGCCGTTGGCATTCTGCAGCTTGCCGCGCACGTGCAACAGCCCGGCCTGCAGCACTTCGGCGCGAAAGCGTTCGGCCAGCTTCGGCCACACGATCACGTTGATCAGCCCGGTTTCGTCCTCCAGCGACAGAAAGATCACGCCCGAGGCCGTGCCCGGACGCTGGCGGTGGGTGACCCGGCCGGCGACTTCGACCCGGCGCCCGTCATCGGTGGCCCTGAGTTGCCGGGCGGTCAGCACGCCCGGGCCCAGTTCGTGTCGCAGCAGGCCGATCGGGTGGTACTCCAGACTCAGACCGGTGGCGGCATGATCGGCCAGCAGTTCGTCGCGCTTGGAGGGCACTGGCAGCGAAGGCTGGCGTTCGGCGATGGGTGCACCGGCCAGCAGGTCACCCTGGGCACGCGCGCCCAGAACCTGCCAGCGCGCCTGCCTGCGATGCCCGGCCAATGCCTTGAGCGCGCCGGCCTCGGCCAGCACATGCAGCGATTTCCGATCCAGCCGGGCGCGCTCGGCCAGGTCCTGCACATCGACAAAGGGCCGCTGATTACGCGCGGCAACCAGCCGCTCGGCCGCCTCCCGGTTCATGCCCTTGACCATGCGCAGGCCGAGGCGGATGGAATCGGGCTGGTCGGGACTCGGGGCTCGATAACCGGGACTCGGGACTCTGAGCTCGGGACTCGGGACTCGGGACTCGGGACTCGAGGGTCGGCAAGCCTCGGCGAATTCTTCGCAACGAAGGTCCGGCTTTCGGGCCGTAGGCTTCGTTCCTTCCGGATATGCGAAACGTTCGGAATTCCACGACGCATGCCATTCCTTCGAGTCCCAAGCTCCGAGCCCCGAGTCCCGAGCTTCAAGCATGCAATCCCATCCACTGAACCGCACATCCACCGGCAGCACTTTCACCCCGTGCCTGCGGGCATCGTTGATGAGTTCGGCCGGGGCGTAGAAGCCCATGGGCTGGCTGTTGAGCAGGGCGGCGGTGAATGCAGCCGGGTGGTGGCGCTTGAGCCAGGCCGAAAACCAGGTCAAAAGGGCGAAACTGGCGGCGTGTGATTCGGGAAAGCCGTAATCGCCGAAGCCCAGGATCTGGCTGTAGATGCGTTCGGCGAATTCATGGCTGTAGCCGCGCGCGTGCATGCCGGCCAGCAGTCGCTCGCGGAACGGTTCCAGCCCGCCGCGACGTTTCCAGGCCGCCATCGCACGCCGAAGCTGGTCGGCCTCTCCCGGCGTGAAGCCGGCCGCGACGATCGCAATCTGCATGACCTGCTCCTGGAAGATCGGAACGCCCAGCGTTCGTTCCAGCACTTTCTTCAGCGCCGCGCTGGGGTATTCAACCTTTTCCGGATGCGCCCGGCGTTCCAGGTAGGGATGGACCATGTCGCCCTGGATCGGCCCGGGCCGCACGATCGCGACCTCGACCACCAGGTCCTGGAAACAGCGCGGCTTCAGCCGCGGCAGCATCGCCATCTGGGCGCGCGATTCGACCTGGAACACGCCGACCGCATCCCCGGCGCAAAGCATGTCCCAGGTTGCCGGGTCGTCGCGGGGAAGAGACGCAAGCGTCAAATCGGGACTCGGGACTCGGGACTCGGGACTCGAGGGCCGGCAAGTTCCGGCGAAATCTGCATAACGAAGATCCGCCTTTCGGGCCGGAGGCTTCGTTCCTTCCGCATACACGGCGCGTTCGGAATTCCACGACGCGTGCCATTCCTTCGAGTCCCGAGTCCCGAGTCCCGAGTCCCGAAGAAGTCCCGAGTCCTGAGCATGTTCCCGCCCATTCACCAAGTCCATGGCCTTGCGCAACACCGTCAACATCCCCAGCGCCAGGCAGTCGACCTTGAGCATGCCCAGGGTTTCCAGGTCGTCCTTGTCCCACTGGATGATGGTGCGGTTTTCCATTGCGGCGTTTTCGACCGGCACCAGGTGATGCAGCGGCTGGTCGGAGATGACCATGCCGCCGACGTGCTGCGACAGGTGGCGCGGGAAGCCGATCAGTTCGCGGGTCAGGGCCAGCCACTGGCGTACGTTGGCGGCCTCGGGGTCGAAGCCGCATTGGGCCAGGCGTTCGGGCCAGCATTCGGCGCGGTCCCACCAGGCCAGCGAGGCGGTCAGCCGCGCGACCCGGTCGCGGTCCAGCCCCAGCGCCCGGGCAACGTCGGTCAGGGCGCTTTTCGGCCGGTAGCAGATCACGGTCGCGGCCAGCGCAGCGCGCTCGCGGCCGTATTTTTCATAGATGTACTGCAGCACCTCCTCGCGACGCTCGTGCTCGAAATCGACATCGATGTCCGGCGGTTCATCGCGCTCTTTGGAAAGAAACCTTTCGAACAGCAGCTGTTGCCGGGCCGGGTCGACCTCGGTGATGCCCAAGCAATAGCACACGGCCGAATTGGCCGCCGAGCCGCGGCCCTGGCACAGAATGCCCCTGGAGCGGGCGAAGCCGACCACGTCGTGCACGGTCAGGAAGAACGCCTCGACGCCCATTTCCTCGATCAGTTTCAATTCACGCGCGATCAGCCGCCGCACCTCGTCGGGTGCGCCCAGCGGGAATCGCTGTTGCATGCCTTGCAGGGTCAGGTGGCGCAGCCAGCGGGCCGCGGTCCAGGGCGGCGGGACCAGTTCGGCCGGGTAGCGGTATTCCAGCTTGCCTGGATCAAATTCGCAGCGCTCGGCAATGGCCAGCGTTTCCACCAGCCAGGCGGTCGGATACAGTCGGGCCAGTGTTGCGCAAGGCCGCAGGTGACGCTCGCCGTTGGCAGCCAGCGCAAGCCCGCATTCAGCCAGCGGCCGACCGTGCTTCAGTGCGCTGAGCACATCCAGCAGCGCGCGCCGCGAACGGCGGTGCATTGTCACCTCGCCACAGGCGACGCAGCGCAGCCCCAAACGGCCGGCCAGGCTTTCCAGGGTGCGGAAATGTTCGCCTTCGCCAGGTTTCAGCAGCCGGGTGGCGCCGATCCACAGGCGTTTTCCGAAGCACCCGGCCAGCCATTCGGCATCGGCCTCAATGGGCGGGTCGGCCGGTTTCCATATCGCCAGCACCCGATCCAGATCCTGTTCCAGATCACTGCGTTCGAGCCGGTAGCAGCCCTTGCCGGCACGCCGGCGCGCGGTCGTGATCAGGCGGCAAAGCTGGCTCCAGCCACGCATGTCCGGCGCCAGCAGCACCAGCCGCACGCCGTCTACCGTACACATCTCGCTGCCGGCGATCAGCCGGATGCCGCATTCTCGGCTCGCTTCCCAGGCGCGCACGATGCCGGCCACCGAGCATTCATCGGTGATCGCGATGGCCCGGTAGCCGAGTTCATGCGCCCGCCGGACCATCTCACCCGGGTGCGAGGCACCCCGGCGAAAGCTGAAGTTGCTGCGTGCATGCAGTTCGGCGTATTGCGCGGTCTCGCTGGAAGGCTGCATCAGACTGTACATCGATACAGTTTACTGCCGTTTTGCCCATGTTACGCGTCAACTTTTCGCTGTTCGCCTCTACATCAACAACCTGACCGGCTTCGTCAACGAACCGAGAACCTGGGGCGCGCAATACATCCGGCGGTTCTGAGCCCACCAGAGAGCGGGAATCGAACCGCAGATGAACGCAGGTTGAAAAGCTTGTAACCACGAAGGACACGAAGGGCACGAAGAAAGAGAAAAGCAGAATGACCGTGAAAGATTTCTGTTTTAACCCTTCGTGTTCTTCGTGTCCTTCGTGGTTTAAAGTCGTTTTTCGCTTTGTTTCCCAAGCCCGGCAAACGTTTTTCCGGCTTGACTCCTGATAGCCGGGCCAAGCAAGCATTTCATGCCGTCAGCCGGCCTTCGCGGTAGTCGGCGATGGCCTGTTCGATTCCCTCGCGCGCCTCGATGATCCGGTCAAGCTCGCGGGTGGTCATGAGAGTTCTCCGGCCATTCGCCCGGCCAGCTGCTCAAGGCGCGCCTCGGCCTCGCGCAGCGAGGTTTCGGCGCGGTCGCCCATGGCCAGGCCCTCGGCCACCACCCATTCGATCTTCTCGATGCCGATGAAGCGCAGGAACTTGTTGACGTACGGGGTCTGGAAATCCTCGCCCGTGCCCTGGTACCTGCCGCCTCGCGCACCGGTAATTACGGCGCGCTTGCCCTTCAGCAGTCCTTCGGACCCTTCGTTGGTGTAGCGGAAGGTCACGCCGGCACGGCCGATATGGTCGAACCAGGCCTTTATGGTTGACGACACGCCGAAGTTGTACATCGGCAGACCGATCACGATCAGGTCGGCCTGCTGCAATTCCTCGATCATCGCGTCGGACAGCCTCAGCAGCTTGCGCTGGGTTTCACTTCGCTTGTCGGCATCCGTGCCGAAGGCGGCGAACGTGGCCTCATCCAGGTGCGGCACCGTGGCCGGGGACAACTCGCGGTGCCGAATGCGGGCATTCGGCCGGTGGGCGAGAAAGCGGTCGATGAAGTGCCGGTTCAGGCGGGTCGAGTTGCCGTTGTCGCCGAACAGGCTGGAGGTAATCTGCAGAATCTGGCTGGCCATGCATGTCCTTTCGGGTCAGAATATGCTGCAAGCATAGTATTTATTTGCTCGAATCACAGTGTAAAATCAAGCACTATTTGATCGACTTTATCGATATGAAAGCCCCGCGAATCAGCCTGGAGCAATGGCGCACCCTGGTTTCCGTGGTCGACAACGGAAGTTATGTCGAGGCTGCCGAGGCCTTGAGCAAGTCCCAGTCGACCGTGACGTATGCCATTCAGCGAATCACCGCCATGCTTGATGTACGGTTGTTCGAACACCGCGGTCGCCGGGCGGTGCTGACTCCGGCCGGCGAGGTCCTCTATCGACGGGGCAAGGCGCTGCTGGCCGAATCCGAGCGCCTGGAGAGTGTAGCCGCGGCGCTGGCGCATGGTCAGGAGTCGGAACTGCGGCTTGCCGTGGAGATCATCTTCCCGACCTGGCTGCTGCTGGAGACCATCGACGCCTTCGGCAACGAGTTTCCCGACATCCGCATCGAACTGCACGAGTCGGTCCTCGGCGGAACCGAAGAACTGTTGCTGGAAGGCGCGGCCGATCTGGCCATCGGCTCGTCCATCCCGGCCGGTTTTGCCGGCGATGCGCTGATGCCGGTGCGGTTTGTGTGCTGTGCCGCGCCGCACCATCCGCTGCATCGGTTGGGCCGGCCAGTGACGTTCCATGACCTCAAGCAGCACCGGCACCTGATCGTGCGTGATTCGGGAACACGACGCAGTCGCCGTGTGCTGGCGCTGGAGGCCGAGCAGCGCCTGACAGTCAGCCACAAGGCAACTTCGATTCGGGCGGCCTGCATGGGGCTGGGGTTCGCCTGGTTTGCCGAATCCGGTATCCGGCGCGAACTGGAGCGCGGTGAACTTGCGCCGCTGCCGTTGAGCGAGGGCGGCGAACGTCACGCAATGCTGTACCTGATACAGGCCGATGCAGATGCCGCCGGACCGGGTTCCCGGCGCTTCCAGGAACTGTTGCTCAAGGCCGTTGCCGAGGCCGGCAGCAAACGCGACTCGGCGGGATAATGGGCCCAGGCACATCTCGGGCATCCCCATGCACTGGCTTTTCCTCACCATCGCCATCGTCAGCGAAGTCATCGGTACCAGCGCGCTCAAGGCCAGCGACGGTTTTACCCGCCTCGCTCCGTCCCTGATCGTGATCGCCGGCTACGGAACTGCGTTCTATTTTCTGGCGCTGTCGCTGCGCGTTCTGCCGGTCGGGATTGCCTATGCGGTGTGGGCCTCGGTCGGAATGGTCTTGATCGCACTGGTCGGCTGGGTGATGTTCAGCGAGCGGCTGGATGCCTGGGGGATGGCCGGTATCGTGTTGATCGTCATTGGGGTGGTCTTGCTGACCGGCGTTTCAGGAGCCGTTCCGCACAGGGATTGACGGTATGGACAAAGTTGACCAATTGCAATAAAAGCGAAACATAACTGTAATACGCTGCATCGGGTTTCAACGGGAGTCCCTGGAGCATGGGCGCATTTCGCGCAGGAACAATGGCAGCAGGATTGACCGCAGGCATTCTGGCGTCGCCTTTCTCGGCGGCGCAGCAGACCGGGCCGTGGCAGTTAAGCGGTGACCTGCGCGCAATGTACATTTCCTCCTGGCGCGATGCGCGCGACGGCAGCGAAAGCGACAGCGGCACGCTGGGCAGCCGGCTGCGGGTTCGGCTGCGTAAGGACATCCACGCCAACTGGAGATTCCAGACCCGGCTCGCAGCGACGATGGAGGACGAGGGCAACGATTTCGATTTCTTCATCCGGCCGGAGCGCGAGAGCTCGACCGCAGTCGAGCCCGGCACGACCACGCTCGACGAGCTTTTTCTGCAATACGCCAGCGCCGACAAGCGCACCGAGGTTCGCTTCGGGCGGATGCAGAGCTCGCTGAAACTGCCGCTGATCACCGACAAGAGCCTGGACCGCAACCAGGCCTCCAATATCAACATCGGCTGGACCGACGGCATATATTTCGGCCACCGGCTGTCCGAAAACTGGAAGGCCACGCTGACGGCCCAGTACAACGACAGCGACGGCAACGGCACGGCGACGCGCGGGCCACTGGATTTCGACGACTCGGGCAGCCGGGTCAGCACGTTCGCAACGCTGGAAAGCGATCGTGAAGTCGGGCCGGTGTTCATGCGTGCGCTGACGCTGACCTGGTATCCGGATGCCCTGGCCATCGATGGCGTGGCTGCGCCGGCGCGCGAGGACTACCTCAATGCCACATGGAAGATGGCGGCGGGCTGGGATCTGTCTTCCGGGATGCGAATCGTGGCCGCCGGTGAAATCGGCTATGCCTTCAATACTCCGCGCAACGCAGTGCTGGGGTTGTCCGGCACGGGTGACGCAGACGGCCTGGCCTGGCAGCTCGGGGCGGACCTGGTCGGGTTTCTGCCGAACCAGCGCGCCGGGCTGGTGATCGGGCAGGCCGACGCGGGCTGGCTGATTTCCAACGATTATCGCCAGAATGATTCGCTGGCCGAATTCCGCTGGAGCTGGCAGGTAATTGAATCGCTGCGCGTGCAATTCCGTGCCCGCTGGCGCTACGAGCAGGATGCCCGCGCGAATGCGCTGAACAAGCAGCGCGACCGCGACATCCGGTTCCGTGCCACCTACAGTTTCTAGTGAGTGTTCCCGAACCAGCAGCGTGGCCCACTAGCCTGGTGACAGATACTTGAGATAGTGCCCGGGGTCGGGCCTGAGCCGGTAATTGCTGGCCACCTCGATGAACCGGATCTTCAATTCCCCATCGACCACGATCACCGTGGGCAGCGCCGCATCAGTCGGGTAGCCCAGCGCTTCCATGCCGGCCGGGGTCGCACCCGGTGCTTCGATTCCCAGCCGCTTTGCCGCACGGTTGTCCGGGTCGCGCAGGAACGAGGCCGGGATGTCGAATTTCTGCGCAATCTGGCGGGTGTGTTTCTGGGACTGGCTGCTGATGAACCAGAGCCTTGCGTTGTGCTGCCGGATGCTGCGCCAGGCATTGGCCAGTTCGTGGATCTGAGCCGTGCACAGCGGACACCAGTTGCCTCGGTAGAACAGCAGGATGCCGCCGTGGTCGCGCAGCGCGTCGGTGTTGATCACCGAACCATCGCCATCGATCAGCTCCAGCTCGGGCAGCGTGTCGCCCGGAACCGGCGCGTCGTCGGGTTCGCGCTGGCGCGAATACCAGCGGACATACACCATCCAGCCGGCCAGGGCCGCCAGCCCGCCCATCAGCCAGGGCTGCCACGTATCGCCGAATCGCCAGACCGCGATCATGCTCAGCACGACGCCCAGGCCGGAAACCACGGAGACCAGCACCGGATGGGCATCCGTGCGCGGAGGTTTACCGAGCAGCAGCCAGACAAAGAATGCCAGCGGTGCGCCGGCCGCCAGCATCATGCCGAACGGCGCCAGCCACGGCGGCGGACCTGCCAGCCCGATCAGGCCGGTGACGACCAGCGCCGCCAGTACTGTCAAGTAAAGAGAAATGAACCAGCGCTTCATCGGATTCCATCCTGTTGCTTCAAGCGCTTCATTGTGTACCACTTGCTGTCGGCACGTCCAGCCCTGCGGCTCGCCCAAGGCATCGGGGCCGGCTTGACACGGAGCCGAGGTGGTCTTGATAACATTACGCCTTTTTTTAAGGGAGCTCGCATGAACAGGTTTATCTTTGGCTTGTGCCTGATGCTGGTGGGGCTGGATACTGCGCGTGCCGACCGGCTGATCCTTGACGATGGCAGTGTGCTCAATGGCACCATCGTATTGGTGGCCGGAGAGATGGTGGAATTCGAGACCATGTTCGCAGGGACCCTTCAAGTGCGGCGCGATCACATTACGGGCATGATCAGTGAACGGCCCTTGCTGGTCCTGCTGCAATCCGGTGATCGCCTGCGCGCCACGCTGGGCTGGGACGAGGCACGCGGCCAGTGGCTGGACAGCGAGCTGGTCGGCGTCATCGTGCTGGCCGACCGGGAAATCGCGGCGGTCGGCGATCCGGAGGATGAATCGATGCTGGCCGTGGCCGCGGCCGACGAGGTTCAGGCGCAGATTCAGGCGCTGGAACAGAGGCATGCCGAGGAACTGGAGGCCGCCGTGGAACAGGCGCAGCCGTCGGCCAAGGCGGTCTGGTCGGGTGAGATCTCGATCGCGATTTCCGGCTCGGACGGCAACACCGAGGAATTTACCGCGCTGCCGCGTTTCGCGGCCCGGCGTGAAACCGAATTCGACCGGCTTGCGCTGGGGCTGCAAGGGCGCTTTGCCAGCCAGGATGGCGAGGAGACCGAAAACGAAGTGATCGGTACCGCATCACTGGAGCGCGATTTTACAGAACGCTGGTTCGCGCGCGGGGCGCTGAGGCTGGAGCGCGATGAATTCGAGGATCTGGATCTGCGCGCCAACATCGATCTGGGCGCCGGTTACTGGGTCATTCGCAAGGATCACCACGAGTTCAAGCCGCGCGCCGGTCTGGGCCTTCAGGTCGAAGCCTTCGACGAGGCCGAGAACGAGGAAGACGTGGTTGCCGTGCTGGGTTGGGACTACCGCATCGATTTGAGCGAACGGTGGCGCCTGACCCACGTGCTGGATTATCGACCGACCTTCTCCGACTTCACGGGCAGCTATCGCCTGGACAGCGAACTGGCCATGGTCACGATGGTCAACGACACGGTGCCGTGGGGGCTGCGGTTGCAGTTGCGCAACGAATTCAACGCCGATCCCGTACCGGGCGTGGACAAGCTCGATACCGTCTATTCCATCGGCATCGAGCGGGCGTTCCGTTAGCCGAACAGGCCGTGGATGAACCAGCCGCGGCTCGGTTTGTATTCACGGAACACCCATAGCCGGTTGCCGTGCCGGTCGTGGGCGGTCCAGTAGTCGCGCCGGCAGTCGTGGCCGTCCCACCAGCCGGTTTCGATGCGTTCCGGGCCTTCGATCAGGCGTAGTTGTTCGACCCGGCACGGGCGGGGTGCCGGCAGCAGCCAGTTCGGGCGCGGTGGGGTTTCCAGCGGCATTGCGGTGGAACCGGGCTGGGTCCACTTCCAGGCCTTTTCCGGGCGGTGGTCGGGGCAGGGCGCAAGGCTGCACAGGGCCTTGTCGCCGATCCGTGCGCGCAGCCGGTCCAGCAGTGCCGGCCAGTCGTCGCCGCCGTTGTTTCCGGTCCACAGGTCGGTCTGGGGCGGGCGGTGCTCGACCGTGTCCTCGGCGCACAGCAGCAATGATTCGATATCCGATTCCAGCCTCAACGGTTCCAGCTTCAGGCGCAGAATCTCCAGCAGTCGTTCACGCTGAAAGCCGGCCTGGCCCAGCCCGGCGTGAAGTTCGATGATCCGGTCGCCGTCTTCGGGGTGCAGTTCCACCCGCAACCCGGTCAGTGCCCGGTCACGCACTCGCAACCATTGCCCCAGATGCACCAGCGCCCGGTTGAGCGCGAACAGCAGCGCCTTGCTCAGGTGGGTGGGGACGGGCAGTTCGATCTGCCGCCTGAATTTCTCAGGCGGCTGCCAGTAACTCAGCGGCGTCGGGCGCTGGCCGTACAACTGTTCCAGGTGCAGCCGGATCGACGCGCCCAGGCGGCGTTCGCGTTCGAAACCCGGCAGCGCCCGGATCTCGGCAACACGTCTGAGCCCCAGCCCGTCCAGCCGCCGACGATCGGCTTCGGAAAGCTGCAACCGTTGCAACGGCCAGTCATCCAGCATCCGGCAGAGCATTTCCGGATCATCGGCATGCCGCCCATGCCGGGCCAGCAGGCAGGCCGCGGCCGGCACCGGGGCCGTGCCCAGGCGCGTGAACAGGCCGGCCGCCTGGAGGTCGCCCGACAGCGCCTGCAGCAAGGCCTGCGTATCGCCATGCAGACGCCGGCTGCCGCCGGTCTCCAGCACCACGCCGTCACCGGTGATCGCGACCTGGTGACTGTAGTGCCAGGCAATCAGCGCGATTTCCGCCAGCAGGTCATGTTCGGCGGCCCGGTTGCGTGGCCAGGCCTCGAGCGCCGGGGCGATGGCCTGTGCATCAGCCAGCAGCCGGCCCGGCAGCACCTCGAGTTCACGCGCCGAACGATTGACGGCGATGATCGTCGCACGTCCGTTGCGGATTTCATGGATCGCCAGCGGCCGGCCGGAGGAGATCTGGCGCGTGGTCGGGCGCAGCATTGCCTGCAGTGGTTTCTGCGGGCAGAAAATCCCGGTCCAGAGGGTGCTGGTGCGGTTCATCCCGTGGCCCGGGGGGCGTGGTGATCGCGGGCGATTGCGATGACATTGTCCTGCCGCAATCGGATCGTGCCGCCGGCATGGCCCAGCCGGCTGCGCAGGATCTCGATCTCGCCGCCGGCCCGTACCGCCAGGCGCAGGCAGGCCGGCGAGGGTGGCGGCTTGGCCCCCGGCGGATGCAGCAGAAAAAGGCTTGCATCGCTCTGGCCGGCGGCCAGCTGCAGGCGACGCAGTGTGCGTGCATCGGCCTGGGCCGGTTGCGGCCAGATCGCCACGGCACCGCACAGCCCGCTTTTCAGGCATTGTTCGGCACACCACGATGCATGTTTGTGATCACGCACGATCAACAGCCGGGCCAGGTCCAGCCCGGCACGCTGCAATGCCTGTGGGCAGGGCACCAGCGGTGGCGCGATGAACAGTACCGGGTGGCCCCGGCGGGTCAGCCCGGCGAGTGCCGGCAGCAATAACTCAAGTTCGCCCGAGCCCGGCCGCTCGGGCAGCAGTTCGATCAGCCGCCCGCGCGGCCAGCCGCCACCGGGCAGACAGCGATCCAGCGCCGTATGCCCGGTCGCCAGCGTCTCGTCAAGGCACACCCCCTTGCCGCGCCACAGATCGGCGCGCTCGGCCAGCAGCTTGTCAATTGCATTCGGCATCGTATTCCGGACTCCTGCAAGGAGACCAGAATACTATATTTTAATACAGCAAATGCTGATTGCGTGGATGACTCAGCTACTGTTACAGCAAAAGCATGCTGATTCACAGATGAACACGGATGGACACAGATAAAGCCGGACCTGATTGGGTATTTGTCTCAGCCAATCGCCAGCGAGGTCTGCCGGGGTGCCTGGCGGGCAGTGGCGTCGCCTGCCGGCGAGGCGCGGGTCGATCAGCGTTGCGGCAAAAACTCAGGTTCAAGGGAGCTTTGGTGCCACCGGACTGGCCACCAGGGCATCCCAACCTGAATGCCATCCTTGAAACCCGACGGCGCCGGATAGAAGCTGATAGATCATCATCTGCCCCGCGACCCACGACTCACCACCAGGCAACACCACTCCCCGCTGCAAATTGGGTGCAACGCTCCCGCCCTCACCCGACATCACCCGACATCACCCGATCATCCTGACCCGGATGGGGTCGAACCGAAAAGACACCCGCACCATGAGCCAGGGCCGGTTTTGACTTTTCTATTTACGATTTACCATTCACGATTTACGAAAGCTCGAACCACTCTCCCGCACTCAATGACGCCCGCCGGTGAACGGAGGCACCATTGAGTCAACCACCGGCCTTCTTGCGCAACTGCTCGACCATCGCCTTCAGGGTGGCCTGGGTTTCTTCGCGGAACCAGAAATCGGCGAACGCCTCGACGTCCAGCGCATCCGGGTCGTCGAACAGGGCGGCCAGGTCGGCGCGGCACAGTTCGCGCGTGGCCCGCAGGGAATGTTGCGGCAGGGCCAGGTGCGTGCGGCACCATTCGATAGCGCGGGGCACAACTTTCTCGGGCGGCTGCAGTTCGTCGACCAGACCGATTTCGAATGCCCGGGCGGCCGGGATCATCTGGCCGGCGACCAGGTGCCGTTCGGCCGGGTAGGTGCCGATCAGCCGCACCAGGGCCTGATGGATGACCGGCGGGACGACCAGCCCGACCTGGACTTCGTTCAGCCCGAGCCGGAAATCACCCTCGGCCTGGACCCGGTAATCGGTGAACAGCGCGATCACGGTGCCGCCGGCCGGGCTGTGGCCGGTCATTGCGGTGACGATCGGGATAGGCGATCGGGCCAGGTCTTCGAGCAGGCCGAACAGCGCGCCCCAGAAGCGCTGCATACCGCTGCGATCCAGCGTGAGCAGTTCCGGTACGTCCAGCCCGGCCGAAAACAGTCCCGGACTGCCCGACAGCACCAGCGCGCGCGTGGCGTCGTTGCAGGCCGACTGAATGGCTTCGTCCAGCGTTTCGATCATTTCCGGATTGAGCGCGTTGACCGGCGGGCGGGCCAGTTGCAGCTCGCGGATGCCGTTTTCGTGATTGTGGATTTGCAGCATTGGATTCAGTCCGTGTTCAGGCAGGGTCGATACAGTGTAATCGTCCACAAAGACGATCAGGAGGCTGACATGAGAAATGGATGGTTTGCATTGTTGATTCCGGCCGCGGCGTTGCTGGCGTTTTCCGTCACTGCCGACGCCCACGGCTACAAGCACGGCTACAAGGGCGGCGTACATGCGGCCGCTTACGCGCATGGTTCACGCCATCATGCCCCGCGGCATCGCAGGCATGGCGCGTCGCACTATCGCGGTCCGCGCCATGCCGTATCTCCGGGATACCTTCATCCGCGCGGTAAATACAGCCATCGCGGCTACCGCCATGGTCAAGCGCTGCATCATGGAAAGCGCTATCGCAGCCACGGTCCGCGCCATCACTACTCCAGGCCGTATCGAAGCAGCATCACCCTGCATTTCGGCTACTGAGGCCGGAATCGGGGAGCGATCACGAGAAAGGCCCCGGGATCGGGGCCTTTCCGGACTTTGATGGCGCGGCTAATTCCTACTTCGCGCCGATCCTGCTCCAGGCCAGGCCCAGTACCAGGCCGAAGATGACGTGCAGGATCAGGGTTGCGACGCTCCGGCATTTCCAATATCCCATTGCCGCGCCCGAGTTGCGGGGCGTGGGTCAGACTTCGATTTCGGCCAGGTTGCCCTTGGCTTCCAGCCACGCCCGGCGGTCGCCGGCGCGCTTTCTGGCCAGCAGCATGTCCATCAGCTCGGTGGTGCCGGCATCGTCGTCCACGGTCAGCTGCAGCAGCCGGCGCGAGTCCGGATCGATCGTCGATTCGCGCAGTTGCAGTGGATTCATCTCGCCCAGGCCCTTGAACCGGGTCTCGGCGATCTTGCCCTTGAGCCCTTCGGCCTGCACCCGGGCCAGAATGCCGTTGCGTTCGGCCGCATCCAGCGCATAGAAGGTCTGCTTGCCGACATCGACCCGATACAGCGGCGGCATGGCGATGAAGATCCGGCCGGCGTCGACCAGCGGTCGGAAGTGTTTCAGGAACAGGGCCGAAAGCAGGGTGGCGATGTGCAGGCCGTCGGAATCGGCGTCGGCCAGCACGATGATCTTTCCGTACCTGACCTTTGAAAGGTCCCCGGAGCCAGGGTCCACGCCGATGGCGATGGCCAGGTCGTGGATCTCGTTCGAGGCCAGGATCTGGTCGGGGTCGGACTCCCAAGTGTTCAGAATCTTGCCCCGAAGCGGCATGATGGCCTGGAACTCGCGATTGCGCGCCTGCTTGGCGCTGCCGCCGGCCGAATCTCCTTCAACGAGAAACAGCTCGGTTTCCTCCAGATCGGTCGACGCGCAATCGGCCAGCTTGCCGGGCAGCGCCGGCCCGGCCGTGACCTTGCGCCGGGCCACCTGCTTGCGTTGCTTCGAGCGTTTCAGGGCATTGTCGATGGCCAGCCGGGCGATGGCCTCGCCTTCGGCGGTATGCCGGTTCAGCCACAGCGAGAAGGCATCCTTGACCAGCCCGGAGACGAAACTGGAAGCTTCGCGCGAGGATAGCCGCTCCTTGGTCTGGCCCGAGAACTGCGGTTCGGCCAGTTTGACCGACAGCACGAAAGCCAGCCGCTCCCAGGCGTCTTCAGGTGCCAGCCGGATGCCGCGCGGCAGCAGGCTGCGGATGTCGCAGAACTCGCGCAGCGCCTCGATCAGCCCGGTGCGCAGACCGTTGACGTGGGTGCCGCCCTGCGGGGTCGGGATCAGGTTGACGTAGCTCTCGGTGACCAGCTCGCCGTCGGGCACCCAGCTCAGGGCCCACGAGGCTTGCGTGCTTTCACCCTTGAAATCACCGGTGAACGGCGTTTCCGGAAGCTGCTCCAGTCCTTCCAGCGCGCCGGTCAGGTAATCGGTCAGGCCGTCCTCGAAATGCCATTCCTCGTGCTCGTCGCGCTCTTCGTCGGTCAGGGTCACGGTGAGCCCCGGGCACAGGATGGCCTTGGCCTTGAGCAGGTGTTTCAGCCGCGGCCGCGAGATGTTGGCCGAGTCGAAATACTTTTCATCCGGCCAGAAGCGCAGCCAGGTACCGGTATTGCGCTTGCCGACCTCGTTGCCCGGGGCCAGCGCCTCGACCGTATCGCCGTTTTCGAACGCGATGGAATGCTCCCGGCCGCCCCTGCGGATGCGGCACTCCAGCCGCTTCGAAAGCGCATTGACCACCGACACGCCCACTCCGTGCAGGCCGCCGGAGAAAGTGTAATTTTTCCCTGAGAACTTGCCGCCGGCATGCAGCCGGGTCAGGATCAGCTCGACCCCGGGCAGCTTGTGCTCGGGATGCGGGTCCACCGGCATGCCGCGCCCGTCGTCGGTGACCGAAACCGAGCCGTCGCCGTGCAGCGTGACCTCGATTTTCCTCGCATGCCCGGCCAGCGCCTCGTCGACCGAGTTGTCCACGACCTCGGCGACCAGGTGATTGGGGCGGGTGGTGTCGGTGTACATGCCCGGACGCCGGCGCACCGGCTCCAGCCCCTGCAACACCTCGATATCGGCGGCCTGATAGTTCGACATGATCGTTCAATCGCCCTTGATGATGCCCGGACCCTTGCCGGCGGTTTTTTCGTAGACGCCCTTGCCGATCTTCCTGTACTGGGTGAACCCGGCTTTCTCGATGCTTGATTCCTTCAGCATATGGGACTTGCCCGAGACCACGTTGGGCGGCGAGATCACGCGCCGGACAGGCTCGCCGCACTGCGGGCAGCGCTCCAGCGACGGATCGCTGATCTTCTGCAGCCGGGTGAAACCCTCCCGGCAGTGGTCGCAGCCCGATGCTTCGGCATGGATGTATTCGTAAATCGGCATGGGTGAGTATCGACGGCTTTGCGGCTACGGGGGATATGGTCATGATGACCGATTTCGGCAAGGCCATGGCGGGCTCCTGTAGGGGCGCGGGCCGTTTTTTCGCCGCCGCGCAATTGTCACGCAATTGTCACGCGATTGTCACGCGGCCGGCCACGCGGTCGTGCCCGATCAGCCAGCAGCCGGGATAATGTGCTGATTGAGACTGCAAAGGACACGGACATGAAAACCGCAGACAGGCCGGTGGCGCTGGTCACCGGCGCGGCCGGGGCGCTGGGTACGGCGCTGGTCGAGCAACTGATGGCGGCGGGCCGGGATTGCGTTGCGCTGGATCGCAATCGGCGCGCGCTGGAGAAGATGCACGACCGGCTGGGCGCGGAAGGTTCGGCGCCGCTGGTGGTGCCGCTGGATCTGGCCGGCTGCGGGCCGGATTCATTCGCGGAGCTGACCGAACATCTTCAAGGCGAATTCGGGCGTCTGGACCTGATGATTCATGCCGCCGCCGAGTTCCGCGCGCTGACGCCGCTGGAGCATTTGCCGCCGGAAGACTGGATGCAATGCCTGCAGGCCGGCCTGACCGGCCCGCTGCTGCTGGTCCAGGCGCTGCTGCCCATGATGCGCGATACCGCCGGCAGCCGGATGATCTGGGTTGTCGATGCGCCCGAAGAGAAAGCCGCTTATTGGGGCGCTTACGGTGTGGTGCAGTCCGGGCGTGTGGGGATGGCCCGGATTCTGGCCGCCGAATGCCGGGTCGACGGCCCGCAGGTGCGAGTCGTCGATCCCGGGCCGTTCTACAGCCCGTTGCGCTCCAGGGCGTGGCCGGCCGAGGATCCGAAATCCCTGCCGAGTGCTGCCGAAGCGGCCGCCAGGGTGCTGGAGGCCGCCGGGATTTCATCCTGATCGATCCTGAGTCGTGTGTAAAAATCCCCGCGCAGCAGCTTCCCGGGGATTTTTCAGTCGTCCTGGCGAACGCCTTCTATGGCCAGCGTCAACTCCACTTCGCGCGCCGACGGGCCGAGGTCGTAATCGATGCCCCAGTCGGCCAGCGTCAGTTTGGTGGTGCCCTCGAAGCCGCGCCGAAAGCCGCCCCAGGGATCCTCGCCGGCGCCGATTTGTTCGACATCGATGGAAATCGGCCGAGTCTGTCCCATGAAGCTGAAATCCCCCTCCAGCCGGTAGCGGTCGTCGCCCAGCGGAACGAATGCGGTCGAAACGAACTCGGCCGATGGGTATTCCTCCACGGTCAGAAAATCATCGTTTCGCAGGTGGTCGTCGCGCCGCTCGTGGTTGGAATCGATGCTGGCGGTGTTTATGCGCACGTGAACGCTTGAATTGGCAGGGTTTTCCGGGTCGAAGGTGAACTCACCGTCGAACTCGTTGAAACGCCCGTACAGCCAGGAAAACCCCAGGTGGCCGATGCGGAACTGGATGAAGGCATGCTGGCCGCGAACGTCGATCTGGTAGCGTTCGACCGCCGTGGCGTGGTTCGATATCAGCACTGCAGCGAGCAGACTGCACATCAGGATGGCGTTTTTCATCGATATACTCCTGTTGGAAAGATGCGCCAGTCTGCGGGATCGGCCGTGGAGGATTGCGTGAATTTTTCACTCGGTTTGATCGAATCGTTGAAATGGTGCCTGGTGGGCCACTGGAAACAGGAGAACAGGTCTGATGATCGAGCAGCGCAGGAAACCCCTGATCGCCGGCAACTGGAAGATGAACGGGACGCTGGAGTCGGCCGCAGGGCTCGCCCGCCGCGTAATCGACGGGTGTCGCGGCGTCAGCGTGGATGTAGTCATGATGCCGTCCTTCCCGCATCTGGAGCCGGTCGCCCGGCAGCTTGACGCGGCCAATCCGGCGCTGGGCGCACAGGACCTGAGTCCAAAGCCTGACGGCGCGCACACCGGCGATGTCTCGGCTGCGATGTTGGTCGACCTCGGGCTGCGCTACGTGCTGGTTGGGCATTCCGAGCGCCGCCAGGACCACGGCGAAACCGATGGCCTGGTCGCGGCCAAATTCGTGGCCGCCGTGGAGGCCGGCCTGATTCCGGTTCTGTGCCTGGGCGAGACGCTGGAACAGCGCGAGGCGGGGCGGACCGAGGCCGTGATCGGCACACAACTCGATGCCGTTGCCGAACAGGCCGGAAAGAGTCGATTCACCGAAGCCGTCATTGCCTACGAGCCGGTCTGGGCGATCGGTACGGGAAGGACTGCAACTCCTGACCAGGCCCAGGCCGTTCATGCCTTCATTCGTTCCCGTGTTGCGCGGCTGGATGCTACAATAGCGAGTCAAATCCGGATCCTCTACGGTGGCAGCATGAAACCGCAGAATGCATCGGGCCTGTTGCGCTGCGACGACATCGATGGGGGCCTGATCGGCGGTGCGTCGCTGGTCGCCGAAGATTTTCTGGCGATCATCAATGCAGCCGCAAGATTCTGACATGGGTCAAATCCCGGCCGGGATTTCCGTGGAAAATTCGAATACAGGAGACGGCCCGGCCATTGACCGGGCCGCACATTAGAAGCTGGGAAGGAAATGTTCACAACGTTGATCGTATTTCAGGTATTGCTGGCGGCAGGTCTGATCGCCATCGTGCTGGTGCAGCGTGGCCCCGGGGCCACCATGGGCGCGGCGTTCGGTGCCGGGGCTTCCGGCACGGTGTTCGGCTCGCGCGGTGCAGGTAACTTTCTGACCCGCACCACCGGCTGGCTGGCCATGGGTTTCTTCGGCATCAGCCTGACCCTGGCGGTGCTGGCGACCGGTGTCGGCAGTCAGGTCCAGGAGTCGGCCTTGACAGGTTCGGTGCTGGAGGGCGAGTCGCAACAGCAGGCAGCACCTGCCGATGAAGCCGATGCGCTGGATGCAGTGATCGACAGCTTCGATGCTGCTGATGACGGCGAGGCGGGGGATGTCGCCGAACAAGGTGAAGAAGAACAACCGCTGCCGGAACCGCCGGCCGGCGAATAAAATGATTTTCAGTCGAGTTCCTGCCGAAGTGGTGGAATTGGTAGACACGCTGTCTTGAGGGGGCAGTGGCCCTAGGCCGTGCCGGTTCGAGTCCGGCCTTCGGCACCAGGTTCTCGCAAACGTCCGGCCCGTCATGCTTTTGACAATCGCCGGATCTAACATGACTGTGCGCGGGCAGGCTTTTTTCGATGCGCACCGTCCAGTCAATCAGGAGTGAGCGTCGTCGATGTTGACAGAATATTTTCCGATCCTGATCTTTCTTCTCGTCGCTGCCGGAATGGGTCTGGGCATGATGGTTGCCGGTGGCATCCTGGGCCCCAGGCGACCCAACAGCGCCAAGCTGTCCCCTTACGAATGCGGGTTCGAGTCGTTCGAAGATGCTCGAATGAAATTCGACGTGCGTTTCTACCTGGTCGCCATCCTGTTCATCATTTTCGATCTGGAAATTGCGTTCCTGTTTCCATGGGCGGTGGCGCTGGATACTATCGGCATGACCGGCCTGATCGCGATGGCAATCTTCCTGGCCGTACTGGTGGTTGGGTTCATCTATGAGTGGAAGAAGGGTGCACTGGAATGGGAATGAGCGTGGAACTCAACCAGGTCGACGACATCCTGCGACCGAATGCCGACGATAACCCCCTGATCGGACGCGGCTGGGCGGTGACCAGCGCGGATGCGCTGTTCAACTGGGCCCGGACCGGCAGCATGTGGCCGGTGACCTTCGGGCTGGCCTGCTGCGCGATCGAGATGATGCATGCCGGTGCCGCGCGCTACGACCTCGACCGCTTCGGCGTGGTGTTTCGTCCCAGCCCCCGGCAATCGGACGTGATGATCGTCGCCGGCACGCTGTGCAACAAGATGGCGCCGGCGCTCAGAAAGGTCTACGACCAGATGCCGGACCCCAAGTGGGTGATTTCGTTGGGTTCGTGCGCCAATGGCGGTGGCTATTACCACTACTCCTACGCGGTCACGCGCGGTTGTGATCGCATCGTTCCGGTCGATGTCTACGTGCCGGGTTGTCCGCCCTCGGCCGAGCAACTGATCTACGGCATCATCCAGTTGCAGAAGAAGATCCGGCGAACCAACACCATCATGGCTGCGGCATGAGTGAGTTCAGCGAACACAACCAGGCGCTGGCGCGCACCGTCGGCGATGTGCTGGGGGAAAGGCTGGTACGTCTGGATGAGGTGCGCGGGCAACTGGTCGCCGAATTGCCGCCCGCCGGCTGGGTCGAATGCGCCCGGGCTCTTCGCGATGACGATTCGCTGGATTTCGATATCCTGATCGATCTATGCGGCGTCGACTACCTGGGTTACGGCGACGAGGAATGGGAAACGGCCGAGGCGACCGGCAGCGGGTTCTCGCGCGGGGTGGATGAACTGGGGCCGGGCCGCTTCGACTGGGCCAGTCGCCCCGAGGCCGAAGATATACCGAATCGCTACGGCGTGATCGTGCATCTGCTGTCGACCCGGCACAACCGACGCCTGCGTTTGCGTTGCCACCCGGAGCAGGCCGACTTTCCGACCGTGCCGTCGATCGTCGAGATCTGGAACTCGGCCAACTGGTTCGAGCGCGAAGCATTCGACCTGTTCGGCATCGTGTTCGAGGGCCACCCGGACCTGCGCCGCATCATGACCGACTATGGCTTCATCGGTCACCCGTTCCGCAAGGATTTCCCGTTGATCGGCAATGTCACCGTGCGCTATGACGAGGACAAGGGTCGGGTGATCTACGAGCCCACCGAAATCGAGCCGCGCGTGCTGGTGCCGCGCGTGATCCGGCGAGACTCGCGTTACGCCGGCGATGAAATGGACCCGAAGGAAGCGCCGCATGTCTGAGATTCGCAACTACACGCTGAACTTCGGCCCCCAGCATCCGGCTGCACACGGTGTGCTGCGCCTGATTCTGGAAATGGACGGCGAAGTCGTGCGTCGTGCCGACCCGCATGTCGGTCTGCTGCATCGGGCGACCGAGAAGCTGGCCGAATCCAAACCCTATAACCAGTCCATCGGCTACATGGATCGCCTGGACTATCTCTCGATGATGTGCAACGAGCATGCATACGTGCGTGCCGTCGAGCAGTTGCTGGGCGTCCGGCCGCCGGATCGAGCGCTGTGGATCCGCACTCTGTTCGATGAAATCACCCGGTTGATGAATCATCTGATGTGGCTGGGCGCGAACGGGCTCGATCTGGGTGCGATGACGGTATTCCTGTACTGCTTCCGCGAGCGCGAATACCTGTTGGATGTCTACGAGGCGGTCAGCGGCGCGCGCATGCACGCCAATTATTACCGTCCTGGTGGGGTCTATCGCGACCTGCCGGACGAAATGCCCAGGGCCCAGGAAACTCCTTTCCGCAAGGGTGCCGATCTCAAGCGTCTGAACCAGTGGCGCGATGGCAGCATGCTCGATTTTCTCGAACAGTTCATGAATTATCAGCTAGAGAAGATCGATGACTACGAGACGCTGCTGACCGACAACCGCATCTGGAAGCAGCGCAATGTCGGCATCGGCGTAGTATCGCCGGAGCGCGCGAAGCAGCTCGGTTTCACCGGGCCGATGCTGCGCGGTTCCGGCGTTGCCTGGGATCTGCGCAAGAAGCAGCCCTACGCCAAATACGCCGAGGTCGATTTCGACATTCCGGTCGGCGTCAACGGCGATTGCTACGACCGCTACCTGGTCCGGATCGAGGAAATGCGCCAGTCGGTGCGTATCTGCCAGCAGTGCATCAAGTGGCTGCGTGAGAATCCCGGCTCGGTCATGGTCGGCAACTACAAGGTCGCTCCGCCCTCACGCAAGGAGATGAAGGATGACATGGAAGCGCTCATCCATCACTTCAAGCTGTTTACCGAGGGCTACTGCGTGCCGGAAGGTGAAACCTATGCCGCGGTCGAAGCGCCCAAGGGCGAGTTTGGCTGCTACATGATCTCCGACGGCGCGAACAAACCATTCCGTGTGCACCTGCGTGCGCCCGGGTTTGCCCATATCTCGGCGATGAACGAGATGACCGAAGGCCACATGCTGTCCGACGTGGTTGCCGTGATCGGCACGTTGGATATCGTGTTCGGCGAAGTCGACAGGTAGGGAAGAATTTCGATGCAGTTACATGAATCACCGGCAACCGGAAAGGCCGAACGGCTCGATGAACAGACGCGCACCGCGATCGATCATTGGCGCGCAAAGTTCCCGGAAGGAATCGAGGGTCGTCGCTCGGCAGTCATTCAGGCGCTGGTCGCCGTCCAGCACCAGAATGGCGGCTACCTGACCGAAGAACTGATGGACGCCGTCGCCGACTACCTGGAGCTGCCGCCGGTCTGGGTCTACGAGGTCGCTTCGTTCTACTCGATGCTGGAGACGAAGCCGGTAGGGCGAAACTCCATCTCGATCTGCACCAACATCTCGTGCATGCTGTGCGGCGCCGACAAGGTTGTCAATTATGTCGAAGACAAGCTTGGAATCAAGATGGGCGAGACCACCCAGGATGGCCGGATCTTCCTCAAGATTGAGGAAGAATGCGTCGCCGCCTGCACCGGCGCCCCGATGATGGTGGTCAACGGCCACTACCACGAAAACCTGACCGAAGAAAAGATCGACCAGATCCTTGACGGGCTCGAATGAATCGTTCAATGGAAAATCAAGTAAACCGCAGATGAACACAGGTGAACGCAGATGTTAAGAGCGACCAGATGCAGCATTGCAAGTGCCGAACTCGAATTATTCGATTTGGCTCAGCAGTGCTTGCCCGTGGCTGATTGCGTGCTGGTGCCTGTCAATCTGCGTTCATCTGTGTTCATCTGCGGTAAAAAAGTTTAAAGAGATTCCGGATATGGCTGAACATAACGTCTGCTTTACCCATCTTGATGAACCGGAATGCTGGTCGCTGGAGGCTTATCGGCGGCATGGCGGTTATCAGGCCTGGGAGAAGATTCTGTCGGAGAAGATGCCGCAGGAAGACATCATCGAGGAAGTCAAGAAGTCCTCGTTGCGTGGTCGAGGCGGGGCAGGTTTCCCGACCGGGCTGAAATGGTCATTCATGCCGCGCTCGGCACCGGTCCAGAAATATTTGCTGTGCAACTCCGACGAATCCGAGCCCGGCACCTGCCATGATCGCGACATTCTTCGCTTCAACCCGCATGCGGTCATCGAGGGCATGGCCATCGGCTGCTACGCGATGGGTGCGACGGTGGGCTATAACTATCTCCGGGGCGAATTTCACCATGAGCCGTTCGAGCGTTTCGAGGCGGCGCTGAAGGAGGCCTACGAGGCCGGTTACCTGGGCAAGGACATCAAGGGTTCCGGGGTCGATGTCGATCTGTATGCGGTGCTTGGTGCTGGCGCATACATCTGTGGCGAGGAAACGGCATTGATGGAGTCGCTGGAAGGCAAGAAGGGTCAGCCGCGCTTCAAGCCGCCGTTTCCGGCCAATTTCGGCCTGTACGGCAAGCCAACGACGATCAATAACACCGAGACGCTGGCTTCGGTGCCAGCGATCATTCGCAACGGTGCCGAGTGGTTCCTGGAGCTTGGCAAGCCCAACAACGGCGGGCCGAAGATCTTCTCGGTTTCCGGCCACGTCAACAGCCCCGGCAATTTCGAGATCCCGTTGGGTACCCCGTTTTCAAAGCTGCTGGAGATGGCCGGCGGCATGCGCGATGGAAACGAGCTCAAGGGTGTGATCCCCGGCGGGTCGTCGATGCCGGTATTGCCGGCCGAGACCATGATGGAAATCACCATGGATTTCGACGCCTTGCAGAAGGCCGGTTCCGGTCTGGGCTCCGGCGCGGTCATCGTGATGGACGAGACCACGTGCATGGTGCGTGCCTGCACCCGAATCGCGCGTTTTTACTATGCCGAATCCTGCGGCCAGTGCACGCCGTGCCGCGAAGGAACCGGCTGGATGTATCGCGTGCTCAAGCGTATCAGTGATGGTCAGGGCCGGCCCGAGGACATCGACCTGCTGATATCAGCCGCGGGCCAGATCGAAGGACATACCATCTGCGCCTTCGGCGAAGCCGCCGCCTGGCCGGTGCAGGGATTCCTGCGCCACTTCCGGCACGAATTCGAATACTACGTAGAACACGGCCGCTCCATCGTCGACGAAAAACTCGGTGCAGCGGCATGATTTTTTTTACCGCAGATGAACGCAGATGAACGCGGATAAATGCAACTTCAGAAACATATAACCAAGAAAAGCGCAAAGAATGCGAAGGCCATATCAGAAATGACGGTGTTGCGGGTAAATAGCGAATTATTGTTATCGGGGTTTCTGAAGAACCGTCTCGAAGCGTCCGTTTCGTATTCGCGTTCATCGAGTCCTTTGTCGTTCAATGAAGGAGTTGATTTTCATCTGCGTTCATCTGCGTTCATCTGCGGTTAAAAGAGCTTTTACTGGAACAAGACATGGCAACAGTCGAGAAACAGGACACGGATCTGGTCACCATCGAGGTTGATGGGCGCGAGATTGAGGCGCGCAAGGGCGAGATGCTGATCGAGGCGACGGATCGGGCAAGCATCGAGATCCCGCGCTTCTGCTATCACCATAAGCTCTCGATCGCGGCCAACTGCCGGATGTGTCTGGTTGATGTCGAGAAGGCGCCCAAGCCTTTGCCGGCCTGTGCCACGCCGGTCGCCGACGGGATGAAGGTATTTACGCGCTCGAAGCGTGCGCGCGACGCCCAGCGCGGCGTGATGGAATTCCTGCTGATCAACCATCCGCTGGATTGCCCGATATGCGACCAGGGCGGCGAGTGCGAGCTGCAGGATCTGGCCATGGGTTATGGCCGCTCGATCTCGCGCTTTACCGAACGCAAGCGCGTGGTCAAGGACAAGAATCTGGGCCCGTTGATTTCCACCGACATGACGCGCTGCATACACTGCACGCGCTGCGTGCGGTTTCTCGAAGAAATCGCCGGTACGGCCGAACTCGGTGGAGTGGGGCGCGGCGAGAAGACTGAAATTTCAACTTTCATCGAGCGCAACATCGATTCGGAGCTTTCGGGAAACATCATTGATCTCTGCCCGGTCGGTGCGCTGACCAACAAGCCCTTCCGATTCTCGGCGCGTGCCTGGGAGATGAGTGCCCGGCCATACGTGGCCAGCCACGATTGCGTCGGCTCCAACCTGTTCTACCACTCGCGCGGCGGACGGATCATGCGGACGGTGCCGCGCGAGAACGAATCGATCAACGAATGCTGGATTTCCGATCGCGACCGCTACAGCCATTTCGGCTTGCAGGCCGACGACCGGGTCACCCAGCCGCGCATCAAGGTCGACGGCCAATGGCGCGAATGCGACTGGGACACCGCACTGGCGCATGCCGCCGAGTCGCTGGGCAAGGTCGTTTCCGAACACGGCGCCGATCAACTCGGCGTGCTGGCCTCGCCACGTGCGACCAGCGAGGAACATCTGCTGCTGCGCCTGCTGGCCGACGGCATCGGCACGCCTCATCGCGACCATCGCCTGCGCGTGACCGATGCGCGTGACCCAGCGCTGGGCCGCGCCCATCTTGATCGGCCCACCCGTGACTTGTCCGAAGCCGATGCCGTCTTGATGATCGGCAGCCACCTTCGCCACGACCAGCCGATTCTCAATCAGCGGGTTCGAACGGCCTGGCGAAAGCAGGGTGCGCGAGTGATGGATCTCAACCCGATCGCCTGGCGCTTTCCGTTTGATATGCACGAGCGACTGATCGTCGCACCCCAGCTGATGGTCGAGACCCTGGCCCGGGTTGCCCGCGCGGCATTCGAACTGGCGGGGCGGGATTTGCCGGACAATGAGCTGGGCAAGTTCATTGCCGCGCGTGATCCCGAGCCGGCCGCGCACAACATCGCCAGGGCGTTGGCCGATGCGGATCACGGCTTCCTGGTCACAGGCGACCAGGCCCTGTTTCACCCGCAGGCCGCCGACCTTCGTGCATTGGCGGCTGAAATCGCCCGATTGACCGATTGCGCATTGATGGTGCTGCCGGGTCCGGCCAACAGCCAGGGTGCCTGGCAGGCCGGGCTGGTACCGTCCGAAGGTGGGCTGTCAGCCCATGAAGCTTTGGCCCGGGGCCTGAATGGCTGGCTTCTGTTCGATCTGGAGCCGGATTTCGACAGCGCCGATCCGGCCGCCACGCGCGCCGCATTGGAGTCGGCCGAGGTCGTCGTGGCGATTACCGCATTTGCCGGCACCGACTTGCTGGAAACCGCCGACGTGTTGCTGCCGCTCGCTCCCATGCCCGAAACCGAGGGCAGCGTCGTCAACGCCGATGGCATCAGGCAACTGCTCAAGCCGGCCGGCCGGCCACCGGAGGGTGCGCATGATGGCTGGAAGATCCTGCGTGTGCTGGGGGCGAAGCTTTCGCTGCCCGAATTCCAGTTCAGCCTGTTTTCCGAAGTCGCACAGCGTCTGGACGCCACCGAGATGCCGGATGTGGAGCCCTACGAGCCCGGACCGTTGCAAAGTGCCGGTGCTGAGAGTCTGTGGCGAGCCGGACCGGTCCCGATCTACAGTGGCGATTCGCTTCTCAGACGTTCACCGGCGTTGCAGCAGACCCATCATGCCGACAATGCTTGGGTTGCGGTGCATCCATCCACCCTCGTGCGCCAAGGCCTGGAGGACTGCAGCCGGGTCCGCCTGCGCCAGGGCGAGTGCCGCCTGGAAGCCGAATTGCGCGTGGTCGACTGGGTGCCGCCGGGAGCGGTCTGGCTGGCTGCCGCGACCTGCCTGGCCAGCCGAATGGGCCCGGCCTGGGGTGAGATCGAACTGGAGCGCTGCCAATGATTGACCAACTGCTGGTGCTGGCCTGGACCATGGCCAAGATCATGGCCATCATGCTGCCGCTGACCGTGGCGGTCGCCTACTTCACCTATGCCGAACGCAAGGTCATCGGCTTCATGCAGTCGCGCGTCGGGCCCAACCGGGTTGGCCCCAAAGGCCTTCTTCAACCATTCGCCGATGTCTTCAAGCTGCTGTTCAAGGAAATCATTGTCCCGTCCAGTGCCAACAAGTTCCTGTTCATCATCGCGCCGATGTTGACCCTGATTCCGGCATTTGCGGCCTGGGCCGTTGTGCCGTTTTCCGACTGGCTGGTGCTGGCCGATATCGATGCCGGGTTGCTCTACATTCTGGCCATGACCTCCATGGGTGTGTACGGGGTCATCGTTGGTGGCTGGGCGTCAAACTCCAAGTATGCCTTCCTCGGCGCACTGCGCTCTGCGGCACAGATCGTCAGCTACGAGATTGCAATGGGGTTTGCGCTGGTCGGCGTGATCATTCTGTCGGGCAGCCTGAATCTGACCCAGATCGTCGAGGCCCAGTCCGGCGGATTGTTCAGCTGGTTCTGGCTGCCGCTGCTGCCGTTGTTCGTGATCTATTTCATCTCGGGCGTGGCCGAAACCAATCGGGCGCCGTTCGATGTCGCCGAGGGCGAGTCCGAAATCGTCGCCGGCTTCCATGTCGATTACTCCGGCGCGGCGTTTTCGCTGTTTTTCCTGGCCGAGTACGCCAACATGATCCTGATCTCGGCGCTGTCGACCTTGCTTTTCTTCGGCGGCTGGATGAGTCCCGTGGCCGGTCTGCCGGTGATCGGCGAGCCTGGGCCTCACTGGTTCCTGATCAAGACCTTCGGGTTCATGTTCCTGTTTCTGTGGTTCCGCGCAACCTTTCCGCGTTACCGTTATGACCAGATCATGCGTCTGGGCTGGAAGGTCTTCATTCCAATCACCATCGTCTGGATCCTGGTCGCGGGGCTGTTCCGCGTGACCGGCCTTTATTGAGGACGTTGAGCATGCAAGCTGTTCGCCGATATCTGCAATCGCTGATGCTGCTGGAGTTGTTCAGGGGTCTGGCGGTAACCTTTCGCCATATGCACCAACCCAAAGTCACCCTGAACTACCCGGAAGAAAAAGCACCGAAATCACCTCGCTATCGTGGTTTGCATGCCTTGAGGCGCTACCCGAATGGAGAGGAACGTTGTATCGCCTGCAAGTTGTGCGAGGCAGTATGCCCGGCACTGGCCATCACCATCGAATCGACCCAGCGCGAGGATGGCACACGCCGAACCACGCGCTACGATATCGACGCGTTCAAATGCATCTACTGCGGATTCTGCGAGGAGTCGTGCCCGGTGGATTCAATCGTCGAAACCGATTTCACCGAATATCACTTCGAGAACCGTGGCGAGCACATCATGAACAAGCAGCAGTTGCTGGCCATCGGTGACCGCTTCGAGGAACAGATCGCCGAGGCCCGGGCCAAGGATGCGCCTTATCGCTAGACCCGGGAAACCCTATCCACAGATTGCGCAGATTGGCACAGATTGAAAAACAGACAAAAGAAGACACGAAAGCAGGAAAACAATGACAAGCATTGCGTATAGATGTTGCGGAGTTGGCTTGTTCTGTTCTGTTCTGTTCTGTTCTGTGTGAATCCGTGTAATCTGTGGATAGGTTTTGAAGTTTTTGTAAAGACCATGAGTCGAATTCAATGCCAATTATCGAAATAGTCTTCTACCTGTTCAGCGGGATTGCCACCCTGGCGGCGCTGGGCGTCGTTACCTCGCGCAACCCGGTTTACTCGGTGTTGCTGCTGGTGCTGGCATTTTTTTCCTCTGCCTGCATCTGGCTGCTGCTGGAAGCGGAATTTCTGGCCATTATTCTCGTAGTGGTCTATGTCGGCGCGGTCATGGTGCTTTTCCTGTTCGTGGTCATGATGCTGGATGTCAATCTTGAAAAGCTCAAGGCTGGATTTACCAGCTATCTCCCGGTCGGCATCCTTGTGGCAGTGGCCATGGTCAGTCAACTTCTGATCCTGTTCTGGGCCAGGAGCAGCCAGGGTCCGGTGCTTGCCGACGTTCCCGCGGCAGAAGGCAGCAACACCCGCGTGCTGGGCGAGTGGCTTTATACCCATTACCTGTACCCATTCGAGATCGCCGGCATTATCCTGCTGGTAGCAATTGTTGCCGCCATCTCACTGACACACCGGCGTCGGGAGCGCACTCGCTACCAGGATCCGGCCCGACAGGTTCAGATCCGCCGGGAAGATCGCGTCAGGCTGGTTGGGATGGAAGCCGAGAAGGGAGGCGAATGACATGCTGACATTGGCTCATTTTCTGACCCTTGGCGCCGTCCTGTTTTCGATCGGTGTGGCGGGGATCTTTCTCAATCGCAAGAACATCATCATCCTCCTGATGTCGATCGAGCTGATGCTGCTTGCGGTGAACATGAACTTTGTTGCCTTCTCGCGTTTTCTCGAAAACATGGATGGGCAGGTATTCGTGTTCTTCATCCTGACTGTCGCTGCTGCCGAAGCTGCCATTGGACTTGCCATTCTGGTGGCATTGTTCCGGAATCGGCAGACGATCGATGTCGAGGATATTGAGGAGCTCAAGGGGTGAGCTTGTGGGCGGAGCCGGGGCCTGTGCAAATGTTGGTTGGTGATGGCTTCGTTTTTTCTTTCGTGAATCGTAAAATCGTAAATGGAAAAGTCAAAAGCGTCCAGTGCACCGGATTTTCTCTATTTGCGATTCGCGATTAACGATTTACGAAAGGGCTGCCGGCCACTGGGCGATTGAAAGGTCAGAAACTCAAAAGGCGTAACAGAGAGTGGATATAAAAACGATCTTACTGCTGATCCCGCTATTGCCACTGGCTGGCAGTCTCGTGGCTGGATTATTGCGGCACCAGGTGGGTCGCAGCGGCGCGCATTCGGTCACGATTCTGGCCGTTGCCGGCTCGTTCGTGCTGTCGGCATATGTTGCCTGGCAGGTGTTCATGACCGACTGGACGGTGCTGAACTACACCGTCTACAAGTGGGCCGTGATCGGCGGGCTGAACCTGGAGATCGGCTTCCTGGTCGACTCGCTGACTGCCTTGATGATGGTGGTCGTGACCTTCGTGTCGTTCATGGTCCATGTGTACACCATCGGTTACATGAAGGATGATCCCGGCTACCAGCGTTTCTTCTCCTACATCAATCTGTTCACCTTCGCCATGCTGATGCTGGTGATGGCCAACAACTTCCTGCAGCTGTTCTTCGGCTGGGAAGCGGTTGGTCTGGTTTCATATTTGCTGATCGGATTCTGGTTCAGGAGGGAATCTGCGGTCAAGGCCAATCTCAAGGCCTTTCTGGTCAACCGGGGTGGCGACTTCGGTCTGCTGCTGGGTGTGGCCGCGGTATTCATGTACATGGGCTCGCTGGATTATGCGGAAGTATTCGCCGCCGCGCCGGCGGTTTCCGGCCAGACCATAAGCATATTCGGCGGTGCCGAGTGGTCGGTGATGACGTTCATCTGCATCTGCCTGTTCATTGGTGCGATGGGCAAGTCGGCCCAGGTGCCGCTGCATGTCTGGTTGCCGGACTCCATGGAGGGTCCGACCCCGATCTCGGCCCTGATCCATGCCGCGACCATGGTCACGGCCGGCATCTTCATGGTCGCGCGATTGTCGCCGCTGTATGAGCTTTCGACCACGGCGCTGAGCTTCATCCTGGTCATCGGCGCGATTACGGCGCTGTTCATGGGCCTGGTCGGCATCGTCCAGAACGACATCAAGCGCGTGGTTGCCTACTCCACGCTTTCCCAGCTCGGTTACATGACAGTGGCTCTCGGAGCGTCGGCCTACTCGGTGGCGATGTTCCACCTGATGACGCATGCATTTTTCAAGGCGTTGCTGTTCCTGGCCGCCGGCTCGGTAATCATCGCGCTGCATCACAAGCAGGACATGCGCGAGATGGGCGGGTTGGGGCGCATCATGCCGATCACCGCGATCACCGCCTGGATCGGCTCGCTGGCGCTGATCGGCTTCCCGTTTACCTCCGGTTTCTTTTCGAAGGACCTGATCATTGAGTCGGTCAAGGTTGCCGACCGGGCGGGTGCCGGTTTCGCGACGTTTGCGGTCTACGCCGGGGTGGTGGTCACTGCGCTGTATACCTTCCGAATGCTGTACCTGACGTTCCATGGAAAGTCCCGCACCGACCAGGAAACACTGTCCCACGCTCACGAGTCGCCCTGGGTGGTTACGTTGCCGCTGATTCTGCTGGCGATTCCATCGCTGTTCATCGGCTGGCTGACTGTAGAGCCGTTGCTGTTCGGCGGCGCGCTCTCGGATGCCATCTCGGTGGCGCCGGCGGTCGATCCGCTGGTTGTTCTGGCCGACAAGTTCCACGGCGCCACGGCCTTTGCGCTGCACGGGTTCGTGACGCCGGTGTTCTGGCTTGCCATGCTCGGCGTGGGGATTGCCACCTGGATCTACCTGTTCCAGCCCTCGGTGGCCGATACGCTCAAGAATCGGCTGCACCCGGTCTGGAGCATTCTGGACCGCAAATATGGCTTCGACGAGTTCTACCAGAAGGTCGTTGCGGGAGGTAGCCTGAAGTTGGCCGGGATCTTGTCGGAACGCGGTGATCGAACCGTGATCGATGGCTGGCTGGTGCATGGCTCGGCCCGTCTGGTCTCAGCGGTTTCGGGACGCCTGCGCACCATTCAGACCGGTTTCCTGTATCACTATGCCTTCGCGATGATCATCGGCCTGGTGGCGCTGGTTTTTGCATTCGTGCTGTTGAGGGGGTGAGGAGATGAATGCGATGAACTGGCCGATTCTGAGTCTGATCGTCTGGCTGCCGGTGATTGCCGGCAGCGTGCTGTTGTTCGTGGCCGAATCGCGGGCCGCACTGGGCAGAACCATCGCGCTGCTGGCGAGCCTTGCCGCGCTGCTGCTGACAGTAATCGCGATTGCCGCTTTCGACCTCGGTACCGCCGCGATGCAGTTCGAGGAGCGCGTGGTCTGGATCGAGGCATTCTCGATCCACTATCACCTGGGTGTCGATGGGCTCTCGCTGCCGCTGATCGTGCTGACCGCGCTGATAACCGTCATTGTCGTGATTGCCGGCTGGGGCATAAGCGATCGCTCCAATCAGTACATGGGCGCGTTCCTGATCCTGTCGGGCCTGATGTCCGGCATGTTCGCCGCGCTCGACGCGATGCTGTTCTACGTGTTCTTCGAGGCCATGCTGGTGCCGATGTTCCTGATCATCGGGATATGGGGAGGTCCGAACCGGATTTTTGCAACCATCAAGTTCTTCCTGTTCACGTTCTTCGGCTCCGTATTCATGCTGATCGGGCTGATCTGGCTGTACCTGCAAGCCGGCAGTTTCTCGATTGCCGACCTGCATGCGCTGCCGTTGTCGCTGACCGCCCAAATCTGGCTGTTCCTGGCCTTCCTGATCGCGTTCGCGGTCAAGGTGCCGATGTGGCCGGTGCATACCTGGTTGCCGGACGCCCACGTGGAAGCCCCGACCGGTGGTTCGGTCGTGCTGGCCGCGGTGATGCTCAAGATCGGCGGCTACGGGCTGATTCGCTTCTCGTTGCCGATTGCGCCAGATGGCGCGGCCGCGCTGGACTGGCTGGTGATCGGCCTGTCGCTGGTTGCCATCGTCTACATCGGCTTCGTTGCACTGGCCCAGAAAGACATGAAGAAGCTGATCGCCTACAGCTCGATCTCGCACATGGGGTTTGTCACGCTGGGCCTGTTCCTGACCTTCGCGATCTTTCGCAATACCGGCTCACTCGATGGCGCGGTGCTCGGCATCACCGGCGGCATGGTGCAGATGATCTCGCATGGTTTCATTTCCGGCGCGATGTTCCTGGCCGTGGGCGTGCTTTATGATCGGGTGCATTCGCGTGAAATCTCGGCCTATGGTGGCGTGGCCAACACCATGCCGTGGTTCGCGATGTTCGCCGTGCTGTTCTTCATGGCCAATTCCGGCTTGCCGGGCACCAGCGGTTTCGTCGGCGAGTTCATGGTCATCCTGGCCGCGTTCCAGGCCAACTTCTGGTTTGCCTTCCTGGCTGCGATGACATTGCTGCTGGGCGCCGCTTACAGTCTGTTGCTGGTCAAGCGCGTGTTCTATGGTGAAGTCGCCAACGACAATGTCGCCGGGCTGTCCGACCTGAATGGGCGCGAGTGGACCGTGATGGTGGTGCTGGCCGCGCTCACGCTTGGCCTCGGAATCTGGCCGTACCCGCTGATCGAAATGATGGAACCCTCCGTGGCCCACCTGGTGGATCACATCACGACAACGAAGATCGCCCCATGAGTCCTTACGAATTACAACTGGCCCTGCCGGAAATCGTCATCGCCGTAATGGCCTGCGTGGTGCTGGTCGCCGATCTGTTCATCTCCGACAAGCGCCGCGGTCTTACCCACAGCATTGCCTTGCTGGCCCTGGTCTTTGCCGGCATCGTCACTTTCCGGGTCATGTTGCCGGCCGGCGAAGTGGTCACCGCGTTCAGCGAGACCTTCATTCGGGATCGTTTTGGTGACGTGATGAAGCTTTTCGCCTACCTGGTGACCTTCGTGGTCTTCATCTACGCCAAGCATTTCCTGCGCATGGCCGGGCTGTTCAAGGGCGAGTTCTATGCGCTGGGCATGTTTGCGCTGCTGGGTGTGATGATCATGGTGTCGGCCGCCAGCATGTTGACGGTCTACCTGGGTCTGGAACTGCTTGCACTGTCGAGCTACGCACTGGTGGCGATGAATCGCGAGTCGACTGCGAGTTCCGAGGCCGGCATGAAGTATTTCATTCTCGGCTCGCTGGCATCGGGAATCCTGCTATATGGCATGAGCCTGATCTACGGCGCAACCGGCACGCTGGAACTGGCCGCGATCAGCTCCCAACTGAGTGTCGGCGTAGGCGATTCGTTGATGCTCGCCTTCGGACTGGCTTTCATCGTCGTGGGCATCGCATTCAAGCTGGGTGCAGTACCATTCCACATGTGGTTGCCGGATGTATACCAGGGCGCGCCGGCAGCAGTCACGGCACTGATTTCATCATTGCCGAAGATTGGCTACCTGGCCTTGGCGATCCGCCTGTTGCAGGACGGCATGGCCGGTTTGCATGATGACTGGCAGGCCATGCTGGTGGTGCTGGCTGCGCTGTCGCTGGTGCTGGGCAATATCGTCGCGATCGCGCAGACCAACATCAAGCGTATGCTGGCGTATTCAACCATCTCACACGTGGGCTTTATTCTGCTCGGCGTGCTGGCCGGAACCGCAGCCGGTTTTGCCGCGGCGATGTTCTACACCATTGTCTACGCGATGATGTCGGCCGGTGCATTCGCGGTAATGATCCTGCTGTCTCGTGACGGCATCGAAGCCGAGAACCTGGATGATTTCAAGGGTTTGAGCCGCAGAAGTCCATGGTACGCGCTGATGATGCTGATGATCCTGTTCTCGCTCGCTGGTGTGCCCGTGTTCGTCGGCTTCTTCGCCAAGTGGCAGGTGATTGCCGCCGTGATCGACGCCGGCTTCCTGTGGCTTGCCGTCCTGGCCGTGATCACGGCCGTGATCGGCGCGTTCTATTACCTGCGCGTGGTCAAGCTGATGTACTTCGACGAGCCGGAACGCGACGAGCCGGTCACCGCACCGACCGACTTCCGTGCGATGCTCACCGTCAATGGTCTGGCCATGCTGGGCCTGGGCATATTCTCCGGTGGGCTGATCGGAGTCTGCGTCCGAGCATTCGGTGGTTGACTCAATGTTGCCTCCGTTCACCGGCGGGGCGTCATTGAGTGCGGGAGAGTGTATCGAGCTTTCGTAAATCGTGAATGGTAAATCGTAAATAGAAAAGTCAAAACCGGCCCTGACTCATGGTGCGGGTGTCTTTTCGGTTCGACCCCATCCGGGTCAGGATGATCGGGCGATGTCGGGTCAGGGGAGGGAGCGTTGCACCCAACTTTCAGCGGGGAGTGGTGTTGCCTGGTGGTGAGTCGTGGGTCGCGGGGCGGATAATGACCGATCAGCTTCTATCCGATGCCGCCGGGTTTCAAGGATGGCATTCAGGTTGGGATGCCCTGGTGGCCAGTCCGGTGGCACAAAAGCTCCCTTGAACCTGGGTTTTGCCACAAGGCCGATCGACCCACGGCTCGCCGGCAGGCGACGCCACTGCCCGCCGGCCGCCCTGCTGGCGGTTGGCTGAAGCACATATACCTGATCAGGTGGAAAGAATATCCGCACCTCACAGGGGCGGTATCTTCGCGGCGCAGATTCGTGTGATGCCGGCCAGGTCTCGGATCTGTCGGATTTCCGGGTAGCCGGTTTGGGTAAAGAGCTTTCTAACCTGATCTGCCTGATCGTAGCCGTGTTCGACAGCCAGACAGCCGCCGGGGGCGAGCAGTGCGGGGGCGCCGGTAACCAAGCGTTCGATCATTTCCAGTCCATCCCCCTTCGTGGCCAGGGCGATTTCCGGTTCGTGGCGCAGATCGCCTTGTTGCAGGTGCGGGTCGTCGGGCGCGATGTAGGGTGGATTGCTGATGATCAGGTCAAACTCCTGTCCGGCCAGCGGTTCCAGCGCGTCGCCGGGTATCAGCTCGACCCGTTCAAGGCCAAGCCGCTTGCGATTGCGCGCCGCCACCGCGAGGGCTTCGGGGCTGACATCGGTCCCGCAGCACTGCCAGCCGGGCCGCTCGGCGGCGAGAGTCAGGATGATGCAACCCGAGCCGGTACCGATATCGGCAATCCGGGCGGAATCCGGCAGTCCCAGCCCCAGGGCAAATTCGACCAGGTGCTCGGTTTCGGGGCGCGGGATCAGCACCGCGGGGCTTACCTGGAACTCGCGGCCGTAGAATTCGCGCCTGCCCGTGATGTAGGCCATCGGTTCGCCGGCATATCGCCGCTGCAGCATGGCCTGCATTGCTTGCAGGGGTTCCGGCTCGGGCTGGATTTCGCCGTGCGCGATCAACCAGGCACGCGGGCGGCCCAGCACCGCTTCGGCAATCAGGTCCGCCTCCAGCGTGCTTCCAAGTTTGCTTGCCGCACTTCGTCGCCAGTGCGCCAGGTCGATTTTCATGACGGATTGTTCCATGATGCATCGCCCTGCTGGTCGGCGATCAGGAGGCCAGCGACTGCCCGGAGTGGTGGCTCATGCCCTTGGGGTCGCGGTTGCCCATGAGTCTTTGTACCAGACGAGTTACATCATCGCCGATCAGGTACAGCGTCGGGATCAGGGCCAGCGTGATGATGGTTGCAAACACGATGCCGAAGGCCAGCGAAGCGGCCATGGGAACGACCAGTTGCGCCTGCAGGCTTTTCTCGAAGAACACGATGGGGGCAAGCCCGAGGAAAGTCGTGGCCGAAGTCAGTACGATGGGCCGGAAGCGGGCACGTGCAGCCTTGAGCGCGGCATCCACTCGTGTTTCTCCCTCTCGGCGATGGTGATTGACGAAGTCGACCAGGATCAGGCTGTCGTTGACCACCACGCCGGCCAGCGCGACGATGCCGAACATCGACAGCAGGCTGACCGGAATCCCCAGCAGCCAGTGACCGGCCACAGCGCCGATGGTGCCGAAAGGAATCACCGACATGATCAGCAGCGGCTGCAGGTAGGAGCGCAGCGGGACGGCGATCAGCGCATAGATCAGAAACAGCGCGAATACGGTTCCGGCCAGCAGTTCTGCCGTGAGTTCCTGCGAGTCCCGGGCCTGACCGGACAGGCGGTAATTCACGCCGCTGTGGCCGGCGATGATATCCGGCATGATTTCACCGATCAGCTGCCGCGTGATCTCGCCGGGTTCGACCAGGTCCTTGTCGATGCGTGCCGAAACACTGATCGAGCGCTCGCGGTTGTAGCGTCGAATGGTCGAGGGGCTGTAGCCCATCTCCACATCGGCGACCGCACGGAACGGCACTTCTTCCCCGGCCGGGGTACGAATGCGCATTTCTTCCAGGTAACCCTGGGAGGTGCGCTGTTCGCGCGGATAGCGGACCATGACCCGCACATCGTCCTGTCCGCGCTGGATGCGCTGGACTTCCTCGCCGAAGAAAGCCTGCCTGACCTGGCGCGCAAGTGCCTGCTGGTCGAGGCCCAGTGCCTCGGCCTCGGGGCGGATTCGAAGCTGCAGTTCGCGGACCCCGCCATCGAAAGTGTTGCGAATGTCGTAGGTACCGTCAAACCGGCGGATTGCTTCTTCCAGCTCGCCGGCAGCCAATTCCAGCTGGCTCAGGTTTTTGCCAACCAGCTGGAATGAAACATCCGGCGCGTCGCCGCCCGGCCCGCCGGCGCCGCCAATCCGCAGGCCGCGCGCACCGGCAATCTGGCCGACGCGCTCACGCCAGCGCCGTTCCAGCTCCTGGGTGCCCAGGCGCGGATCATTGGTCTTGTGCAGCTCGACCAGCATCTCGCCGGTGGTGTCGGAACCGGCCCAGGCAAATACGACCCGGACAACCGGCTGGTCCAGATCGAGTTCCTGTTGCATTTCCTTGTCGACTTCGGCCAGCGTGGCTCTGAGATGATCCATCGCGTTATGCGTCACGTACGCCGGTGTGCCTTCGTTCATCTCCAGATTGGCGCGCATGAAGTCGCCGGCAATGTCCGGGAAAAGAACCACGCGCATGAACGGTCCGGCAATGAAGCCTATCGAAAGAATGAGTGCGCCGATGAACCCTGCCAGCGTGATATAGCGGTTGCGCAGCATGACCCGCAGTGAAGGCAGATAGAACCTGTCGACAAAGCGGAACAGGCTGTCGGAGAAACCGCGCTGAAAGCGGATCAGCCTGTTTTGCGTATCCGGCTCGTAGGCCTTGATTCGCATGTGTGCCAGATGCGCGGGCAGGATCAGCTTGGACTCGACCAGCGACATCAGCAGGGCCAGCACCACGACCCAGCCGATGGGGGCGAAGAACTGGCCCGAGATCCCGGAAACCATCAGGATCGGTAAAAATGCCGCAATGGTGGTCAGTACGCCGAAGGTGGCCGGAATGGCAACCTTCATGACGCCGTTGACGACGTTGTCGGCCGAATGACCCTTCTCGCGAATCTCGGTATAGGCCGATTCGCCCATGATGATGGCATCGTCGACCACGATGCCCAGCACGACCAGGAAGCCGAACAGGCTGATCAGGTTGATGGTGACCCCGACTGCCGGCAGCAGGAACAGCGTGCCGGCAAACGCCACCAGCAGTCCGACCATGACCCAGAACGCCAGCTTCAGGCGCAAAAACAGGGTCAGGATCAGGAACACCAGGAAAGCACCGGCGAACAGGTTTTTCGACATCATGGTCAGCCGGTCCTGCAGATAGAACGACGAATCGCCCCACCATTCGACGCTGACCCCCTCGGGCAGGGTTTGTGAACGCTGCTCGATGAAGTCGCGAACATCCCGGGCAGCCGCCAGCGCGTCCTGTTCACCTACGCTGAGAACCCGGATGGCGACGGTGGGCCGGCCGTTGTGGCGCGCATAGCGGTCGCGCTCCACGAAGCCGTCCTTGATATCGGCAATGTCGGAAAGCACGATGCGTGAGCCGTCGGAATTGCTGCGGACCACGATGCTGGAGAAATCACGACCGACATAGGCCTGGCCCATGGTGCGCAGCAGGATGTCACCGCCGGCGGCTTCGATTCGCCCACCGGGCAGGTCCAAGGAGGACCGGCGCACGGCGTCGGCCACTTCGGCCAGCGTCAGACCATAGGCGCGCAGTGTCTCCTCACGGACTTCGATGCCGATCTCGTAGGCGCGGTCGCCGACCAGGTTGGCCTGGGTGACGTTGGGCAGCGCGATGATCTCGTCACGAATCTGCCGGCCGACCTCCTTGAGGGTGCGTTCGGGAACGTCTCCGAAGACGCTGACCCACATGACTTCCTGGGTCCAGACGTTGCGCCGAAAGCTGGGCTGCTCGGTATCAGCCGGGAAGGTGGCGATGGCATCGACCCGGTTCTTGATATTGTCCAGCGCCTCGCTGATATCGTATTCCGGCTCGATCTCCACCGTCACCGTGCCGGAGCCCTCGCGGGCGGTGGAAATGATCTCGCGTATGCCTTCCAGATCCTGGATGGCTTCCTCGATCTTGATCAGCACGCCTTCTTCCACATCCCGGGGCGTGGCCCCGCGGTAGGGCACGCTGACGGTAACGTAGTTGGTCTCGATCCTGGGCTGGACTTCCTTGGTGATGGTCCAGGCCGTGAATGCTCCGCCGATGATCAGCGACCACATCAGCAGGTTGGCGGCCACCGGATTGTGGGCGAACCAGCCGATGATTCCGCCGTACCAGCCGTGCCTTGTGGAGTCATTGCCGTGGGAGTTCATGCGCTCGTCCATCGTCATTCAGCGGTAGCGGCCAGTTCACCTTCCGGCGGAAGAATGCGCAGCCGGGGTTCGGCATCCGGATCGGCTTCGCGTACCGTCAGGCGCAGGCCCGGGACCGGCGCCGGGATGGCGGTGGTGATGACCCGGGCATCGGCCGACAGTTCACCGCGAACGTAGACTTCGCGTGGTGTAGCGCGCACGATGTCCACGCTGATGACCTGCAGACGATCTTCCGGCCCGGCCAGATAGACCTGATTGCCATCGTGAATGGCCTGGCTGGGCAAAAGTATCAGCCCGCTGGCATCCAGGCCGGGGATGGCGGCCTCGACGAAGGTGCCGATGGGCAGGGCGCGGTGTTCGCTCTTGTCGGACAGCGCGTAGGGGTCGTGGATCTCGCCGACCAGGTAGCTCAGCCGGGTATTGCGGTCGATCACTCCTTCGGACCGGATCAGTCGGGCAGGCCAGATGGAGCGTTGTCCGGACACGGTGGCAATCAGTTCGATTTGTCTATCGATATCCGCCCCGACCTGACCGGGCGTGATGCCCAGGAATGCCAGATCATTGTCGGATACCGGCAGGCGCACTTCGGCGCGCTCGGTTCCGAATGCACTGCCAACGCTGGAGCCGGTGGCCACGTACTGGCCCAGATCGACCGATCTTTCGATGACCATGCCATCGAATGGCAGGCTCAGGCGAGTTCTGTCCAGGTTGCGCCGGGCCCGTTCCACTGAAGCTTCCTGGGCCTGTACCGCGGCCCGGGCACGTGCGACCTGGGGCAGGCGCAAGGCCAGGTCGGAGGGCTGGCGACTGTCGCCATACAGGCGCCTGAAGTCCTCGCGCGCGGCGTCCGAACGTGCCTGCTCATCGGCCAGCGTGGCGTGCGCGGAGGCCAGTTCGGCTTCGGCTGCCAGCAATGCGGTCCGGTAGTCGCTGGGATCGATCCGGACCAGATCCTCTCCGGCCGCGAACACACCCCCGGCAACGAACTGGTCGGATACCCAGATCACCTTGCCGGAGACCTCGGAGACCAGGCTGGTCTGGTTGCGCGGTGTGATCGTGCCCTGGGCGCGGATGGAAAATGCGCCCTGTTTGACCTCCGGGCGTACCACGTCGACCAGCAGCGCGGCAGTCACCGGCTCGCGCACCGGGGCCTGCTTGCCCATGCTGCCGAGGATCACTGCCCCGATGATCGATGCAACCACGATCGCGATCGCAATCAGAATCTTGACCAGATTACTCATTATCAAACTGTAGACCCGTGAGCATGAAGATTGTGACAATCATCCCGGGATTGCCCGCTGAATGCCAGTGCCGGAAGGCATGGAATGGTTCCGGACCCAATGGCAGGGGCTGAGCCCGCCTTATTCCCCACCCTTCCTACTGCGGCGCCGCCAGACCCGCGTCTGCGGCGTTTCGCTCGGTCGCGCATCCTCAACGGACAGGCGAGTACGCCTGCGGTGCGCTC
>SR_TP_S13solDRAFT_1000012_pt1 | contig 144443 bp, 121 predicted proteins | sample SodReaTP_S13sol_FD_11159 | JGI IMG/M metagenome (IMG submission 11159) | reverse complement strand
GAGACCGCCAAGGCCAATGGGCTGGAGCCCTACGAGTACCTGAAAGAGGTGCTCACCCGGCTGCCGGCTGCGGACACCGACCAGGCGATTCAGGCCCTGCTGCCCTGGAACTGGGGAGAGACCTTACAGGCCTGAGACCGTCGCCGGTAGGTGGGGTTTTTGGATCGCTTACGATTGATGGAGACCCCCGTGCGTGCCCATTACCTGCAACATGTTCCCTTCGAGGGCTTGGGCAGCATCGGCCCGTGGCTGCAGGCCGCGGGGTATGAAATCACCGCCACGCGTTTTTTCGAATCTGCCGTGCTTCCGGCGCCCCAGGATATCGATCTGCTGATCATTATGGGCGGACCCATGAGCGTGAACGATGAGGCGCAGCACCCCTGGTTGGTGCCGGAGAAGCGGTTCACCCGGCAGTGTATTGAGCACGGGGTGCCGGTGCTGGGGGTGTGCCTGGGTGCGCAGATGATCGCCAGCGCACTCGGGGCGAGGGTGCGCGCCATGCCGTGTAAAGAGATCGGCTGGTTTCCCGTCCAAACCGTTCAGTCGGTGGATGAAGGCCATTTCAGCGTTCCCGACGGGCTGGAGGTCTTTCACTGGCACGGTGAGGCCTTCGATCTGCCTGCCGGTGCGGTCCACTTGGCCCGCAGCGCGGCCTGCGAAAACCAGGCGTTCCAAGTCGGTGACCGTGTTGTCGGTTTGCAGTTTCACCTGGAGAGCACGCCCGAGTCGGTTCGGGAGATCGTGGAGCACTGCCGCGCAGAACTTGTCCCGGCGCCTCATGTTCAGCCCGAGGCTGCCGTGCTTGAGGCGGCCGCCACCCGCTGCGGCCCGATCAATGCGGTTATGGCAGACGTACTCGGTACGCTAACGGGGAGAATTTGACGTGAGGCGAATCGGGTACGCATGCCGTGCTACCTGGGACGCTGCGTTGAACCTTATTTGGTGGTCCCCAGCATGCACGTAACATCCTGAATCCCACGGCGTCGGTCTGCCGCCAATCGACGTTCAGTTCGCCGGCCCGAGCAAGACGTCGCTATGGTGTGCCGCCTGGAACGCGGCTATACATGATGTGTGAGGTGCTGGCCATGCCGCAGTCGTCTCAGAACATGCTCGACTTCTTCGCCCGGGGACGTGAGGCGGCGTCCCTGGAGGCTTCCCGTGCCTGGGCGGATCTCTCCGTGCGCATGCTTGAGAATGCTCATCCGCCCGGCGAGCTGGCCACGCCCCCCATGCAGGAGTTGATGCTGAGCCAGGCGGTGGGGCGGCCCTTCCGGCACCGCAGCGACATCGGTGCCGGGCCGTTTTCTGGACGCGCCGAGCCAGGGGCTTTCGTGGTCATTCCGCCGGGTGTTCCGGGCCGCTGCCAGATGCAGGACGCGGCGCGTATGCGTTTTCTGGGCATCCCCGCCAATCTGGCCCGCGAATGGCTCGGACGCGACCCGGACGACCCGCTGGACTTCGGTCGGCTGCACGCCATGCTGCACCAGGACCCCTTGATTACCCAGGCCCTGAATGCTCTGTGGCAGGAGATGGGGCGCCGCGGCGACCCGGCCGCCCGCCTGTTTGTCGAAGGCATCGCATTAGCGCTGGTCGTGCGTCTGGTCCGCCTGTCGGAACAGGTCCGCGAGGTGGATACATACCGCGGTGGCCTGGCCCCCTGCCAATCTGCGCGGGTCATCGAATACATGCATGCGAACCTGAACCAGCGCATCACGCTCGGGGACCTGGCGGGGCTGACCGGCCTTTCGCCGTGGCACTTTGCACGGGCCTTCCGCCGCAGCCACGGGTTACCCCCTCATCGGTACCTGACGCAGTTGCGCATCCAGCGCGCGCGGGACCTGCTGGCGCGAAAGCCCTTGCCGGTGACAGCGGTGGCCGGCGCCACTGGCTACTCCGTCTCGCAACTGACGCGCCACTTCCGGCAGGCGGTGGGGCAAACGCCCAGCGCGTACCGGGACCAGCTGCACCACCGGCCGCGTCGGGCGCCCGGGCACTGACAGCCGGGCCTGACTGGCAGCGAACCGCAATATGCGCCGCCTGACCGCAAGAATCTGAAAGCCGACATCCGCCCCGCCGCCTAAACTCGAAATCAGCCGTGTCGGTCCAGACCCCGGTCCCGGGATTTCCCCGTCCTGGGCGGTTCGGTGTCGGTATCACGTGGGCACCTGTCGCCATGTGGACACCAATAAGGTGTGGAGGCTTGCCATGACCAGAATCCCATTGATGCTGCTGGCCACGATGCTCGCATCAGCGGCGGCAGCCGAGCACGATCAAGCGCATACCGGTGCACCGGTCGATGATGAGCAGGGAATCGGCACGGTGGCGTTTAACGCGGATTGCGCGGAAGAAGCGCAGCAGGCGTTCGATAGAGCCTTGGGAATGATGCATCACATGATGTACGTGCAGGCCCGCGGCGAGTTCGACGCCATCGCCGAGGCCCACCCCGATTGCGCAATGGCCCACTGGGGCGTAGCGACCACGCTGTTCCAGCCGCTGTGGGCCACGACGCCCAGCGATGCCGAAGTAGCCCGCGCCCGCGAGGCCATCGAGCAGGCCCGCAACGCGGTCGAGGAGGAGCGGGAACAGGCGCTGATCGAGGCCACCGCTGCCTTCTTTGAGCCGGATACCGACCGGCTGTGGGATCGCCTGTCCGGCTGGACCGATGGCATGGCGACGGCTTACCAGGCCTATCCGGACGATCACGACATCGCTGCGCTCTATGCCCTGTCGCTGCTGACCGAGGCCACGCAGGCGGAGGACCGTCACGCGCTGCATGACGAGGCGGAATCGATCCTCAAGCGTGTGTGGGAGGAAGCGTCCACACACCCCGGCGCTATCCATTACGCGATTCACGCCACGGACGCCGACGGCCGCGCTGAAAACGCGCTTGAGATGGTGGAGTCCTACGGCAAGATCGCGCCTAACGTGCCGCACGCCCTGCACATGCCGTCCCACATCTACGTGCGCCTTGGTGATTGGCCGCAGGTCATCGACTGGAACGCACGTTCGGCCGACGTCGCGCGTGAGCACGATGTGAACGGTGCGATCTCGTTCCACTACATCCACGCCGTTGATTACCTCGTCTACGGCTACCTGCAACGTGGCGAGGACGCCACCGCTGAGGAGGTCCGTGAGGCTGCCTGGGACGTGAGCCGCCACCAGGGCTCGTTCCCCGGCGCATTCCACCTGGCCGCGATTCCGGCGCGGCTGGCGGTAGAGCAGCGCGACTGGGAAGCCGCAGCCGACATCCAGCCACGCGTGCCCGACTACATCGCCTGGGATAACTTCCATTGGGCCGAGGGCCTGAGCTGGTACGCACGCGGGCTGGGCGCGGTCCATACCGGCGACCTGGAAGCGGCCCACGAGGCCGAGCAACGCCTGGCCGGTCTGGCCGAGGGGGCCGAATCGGGCCCTGACCCGCGTTTCCCGGTCTACATCGAGGTCGACCGGCGCATCCTTGAGGGTTTTATTGCGCATGCCGAGGGTGACGATGAGCGTGCCGTTGAGTTGATGCGCTCGGCGGGCGAGCTGGAGTCGTCGGTGGAGAAGCACCCGGTGACGCCCGGCGCGCTTTTGCCGCCTTACGAGGCACTCGGCGAAGTGCTGCTCGCACTGGACCGGCCCGACGAGGCCCTGGAAGCCTTTGAGCGGTCGGACGGCATCTGGCCGGGCCGTTACAACACGCTACTCGGTGGCGCCCGCGCTGCCGAGGCGGCGGGTGATCCGGATGCCGCATTGAGCTGGGCAGGGCGGTTGCTGGAGGTGGCCCCGAACACCGAGCGGGACAGCATGGAGCAGGTCCGGAGGTTGGGGCGGCGCGACTGAGCTGCGCTGCCGAGATGGCAAAACGGCTACCCACCGGCAGGGCTTCCGGATGGAGTCCTGCCGGTGGCTGCGCGGTTCACGAAGGCGTTGCTAATCTCGGGGATAATAGCCATGGCGGTGTTCTTCGAGGAAGCTATGGGCCTGAGCGTTCTTAATGCCAAGGCAGAAGACGCGTTGAGGCTGGCCGAGCTGATGAACATGGCAGGTGAGGGCGTGCCGGCCTATCTCTGGGGCCGCATGGCGGGGCCGGGAGGAGATGCCCTGGCTTTTGGTGCCCGAAGGGTGGCCGGAACGGAGGGTGGCTTCAGTTATACCAACGCCTATGTTGCGGAATATGACGGCGCCATCGCCGGAATGCTGCTCGGCTACCGGCTGCCTGATCCCCATGAAGCCGGCCCGTTAGACGGGACCCCCGTCGTCGTCCGGCCGCTCATTGAACTGGAAGCGCTTGTTCCCGGTTCCTGGTACATAAACGCCGTAGCCACGGACCCGGCCTATCGCGGCCAAGGGGTAGGGCGGAAGCTCATGGACTGGGCTGAGCACCTCGCCTGGGTGTCGGGTGCCGAGGTGGTTAGCCTGATCGTGGCCGAGGAGAATGTCCGCGCACGACGCCTTTATGAGAGGCTCCGGTACCAGGCCATCGCCCGACGTCAGATCGTACCGTTTCCCCAGTGTGCCCACACCGGGGCTTGGGTCTTGATGACGAAGGAAATCAACCATGATGAGCACTGACAGCCGCTAACGCCAATGCCATCCTCAACTGGCGACCGGCAGCTTTGCCCCCAGCTCACCGAGAACCTGGTGCGCTCCGGCGAGATCCTGTCGTTGAGCCGCGAGCAGGTCCGCCCCTGGTACGAGGCCAAGAGGCGCAAGGCGGTAGCGGAGGGGCTGCGACGAATCGCCGAGGAAGTCCAGCAGTGCTTTGCGGACGCGACCGGTAGATGAGAGGCAGGGCGGAGGTTGCCCGTTACCGTTGACCACCGAACAGAACCAGGGCCAACCCCGCTACCGCGGCCGCGCCCCCGCCGATGAAGTACCACATGGTCTCGTCGGTGAAGCGGCCGGTGAAGGCCTCGTGCGCCTGCTCGACCAGACCCTGTGAGGCTTGCCAGCCGAAATAAAGGGCAATAAGGCCGCCGACCAGCAACGCAATACCGAGAATGCGAATGGGGCTCATAACTCTTCTCCCATGAAGGCCGGGGGAGCTCCCCGGCCACTGCCACCAATTGATTCCGGGGCGCTGTCCGCCGATCGTGTTCCCCGGCAACGCACCCTTTGCCCATGAGTGTAGTCCTCTCCTGAGTGAGCGCGCGCGCCGCATGGCTGCTTCAGGTCAAGGCGCTCAGCATGGTCTAGAGTGCATGCAGCAACGCAGTTCCATGCGCCCTAACCAATGAGGCAGCGCGATGTCAGACGGCGAACCATGCAAGATCGTAGACCTCGCATTGCAGGGGGGCGGCGCCCACGGCGCGTTGACCTGGGGGGTGCTGGACCGGCTGCTGGAGGATTCGCGTATCCGCATCTCCAGCGTCAGTGGCACCAGCGCCGGTGCCATGAACGCCGTGGTGATGGCCGACGGTCTGGACCGCGATGGCCGGGAGGGCGCGCGCGAGGCCCTGGAGGCCTTCTGGAAGCAGGTCAGTGATGCGGCACAGTTCTCCCCGATTCAGCGCAGCCTGTGGGACCGCATGACTAGCAACTACAGCCTGGACAACTCCCCCGGCTACCTGTTCTTCGAGCACCTGACCCGGCAGTTTTCGCCCTACGAGCTCAACCCCCTCAACATCAATCCGCTGCGTGACCTCGTGGCCGAAGCAGTGGATTTTTCCCGGGTAAACCATTGCGCGGATATGAAGGTGTTTGTCACCGCCACCAATGTGCGCACCGGGCGCGGCCGCACCTTCACCCAGCCGGAGATCTCCGTGGAATCGGTCATGGCCTCCGCTTGCCTGCCATTTGCCTTTCAGGCCGTGGAAATCGACGGCGAGGCCTACTGGGACGGCGGCTATATCGGCAACCCGGCGCTCTACCCCCTGGTCGAGGACGAGGCCACGCGGGACCTGATCGTGGTGCAGATCAACCCGCTGCTGCGCGAGGCGCTGCCGCGCACGGGCCGCGAGATCATCAACCGGATCAACGAGATCACCTTTAATGCCAGCCTAATAAAGGAGCTGCGGTCCATTGCGCTGCTGCACCAACTCATCGAGGCCGAGAAGCTGGAATCGGAACGCTACCGCGATATCTATGTGCACCTGATCCACGCCCACGAGGAGCTCAAGGACCTGAGTGCCTCCAGCAAGATGAATGCGGAGTGGGAATACCTGTTGCATCTCAAGGCGCGTGGCCGGGCATGGGCGGACCGCTTCCTGGCCCACCACTTTGATGACCTGGGTGTGCGCTCGACCTTCGACCTGAGCAGCCTGTTCGAGGACAGCTTCCGGCCGCCCCAAATCCCGGGATCGGACGCAGCCGGGAAAGGGGAGTAAGGCCGTGCTGGGCATCGTCGTTATCCTGATCACCCTGGCGCTGTTGATCTATCTCGCCTATCGCGGGATCAGCCTGCTGATACTGGCACCGGCGCTGGCCACCTTTGCGGTGGTGGCCAGTCTCGAGGGCCGGGTGCTGGCGAGCTACACGCAGATCTTCATGGGCAGTACCGCTGACTTCATTGCCCCCTACTTCCCGGTATTCCTGCTAGGGGCGGTGTTCGGGAAGCTGATGGAGGACTCGGGCAGCGCGGAGGTGCTTGCCAACGCCATCATCAAGCGGCTCGGCAGCAACCGTGCCATTTTGGCGGTGGTGCTCTCTTGTGCCGTGATGACCTATGGCGGCGTCTCGCTGTTCGTAGTGGCCTTTGCCGTCTTCCCCATTGCAGCGGCGCTGTTCCGGCAGGCGGATATCCCCAAACGGCTGATTCCTGCCACCATCGCCTTGGGTGCCTTTACCTTCACCATGACCGCCTTGCCGGGCACCCCTGCCATTCAGAACGCCATCCCCATGCCGTACTTCGGCACCTCGCCCTTCGCTGCCCCCGGGCTTGGGGTGATCACCGCGGCGGTGATGTTCTCGTTGGGGATGCTGTGGCTCCAGTACCGTGCCCGGAAGCTCGCCGAGGAAGGGTATGGGGTCCATGATGACGCGGATTTCACGCCCGACAAGGAATTGCGCGAACGGGCGGCAGGCGAGGGCTTCGACCTCATGGAGCTCCCGGTCGAGCAGCAACCCGTCGGGCCGCCGCCCATTCTGGTCGCCTTGCTCCCCTTGGTGTTGGTGATCGCTATCAACTTAGTGTTCACCTTCGTGGTCATCCCGCGCATGGACACCGAGTACCTGGCCCTGCCGATCTACGGGGAAACCGCGGTGGACCAGGTGCGCGGTATCTGGTCGGTGATCGCCGCGCTGGTGTTGTCGCTGCTGGTGCTCATCGCCACCAACTGGCGGCGCCTGAGCGGGCTCAAGCAATCCGTCGATAACGGGGCCAATGCGTCCCTGCTGCCCATCTTCAACACCGCGAGTCTGGTGGGCTTCGGCGCTGTCATCGCATCCCTGGGGGCCTTCCTGCTTATCCGCGACACAGTGGTCGGGGTGGGCGGGGATAACCCGTTGATCTCGCTCGCTATTGCTGTCAACGTGCTGGCCGGCATGACGGGTTCCGCCTCCGGCGGCATGAGCATCGCGCTGTCCACGTTGGGTGACACCTACCTGGATATGGCGCGAGCGCATGGCATCAACCCGGAGCTGCTGCACCGGGTCACCGCCGTGGCCACCGGCGGGCTCGACACACTGCCCCACAACGGGGCGGTGATCACCCTGCTGGCCATCACCCGCCTGACCCACCGCCAGGCCTACTTTGACCTGGCTATGACAGCCATGGTGGTGCCTTTCGCCTCTCTCGTGGTCCTGATCACCCTTGGCACCCTGTTCGGGAGCTTTTGACTCAGGGGCAGGGACGCCTCAGGTAGGTTGCTCTGGTAGGCCAGTGGCTTGCGCTTGAGTCCTACCTGCTCCACCCTTCCGGCCATGTAGATGTCGCTGCCGTGGTGGCGGCGGGCCGATCTGGAGGGCTGGACCGTTGAAAATGACCGCTTTCGCCGAAAAATTCTCCCAGCAGGCGGGCATCAACAGCCTGATGGATGACCTGGGAAAGGCCATGGCGGGGGACCAGCCCGTGATCATGATGGGCGGTGGTAACCCGGGCCACTTCCCGCCGGTGCAGCAACGGCTGAGCGAAGAGCTCCAGAAACTGGCACGGGACCCGGATGCGGTCGCCCGCCTTATCGGAGTCTATGACGCCCCCCAGGGCGAGGCGCGTTTCATCCGTGCGCTCAAGGACCTGCTGAACCGCACCTATGGCTGGGGCCTGACGGAGGAGAACATCGCCCTGACCAACGGGAGTCAGGCAGCATTCTTCATGCTGTTCAATCTCTTCGCCGGCGAGATGCCGGGCGGCGGCCGACACCAGATCCTGCTGCCCATGGCGCCGGAGTACCTTGGCTACGCCGACGCGGGCTTGGGTCCCGACACCTTCCGCAGCGTGCGCCCGCGCATCGACTATCTGGACGACCATACGTTCAAGTACCGGGTGGACTTCGACGAGCTGGCGCTGGATGAGCAGGTGGGCGCGCTTTGCGTATCGCGCCCGACGAACCCCACCGGGAACGTGCTGACCGATGAGGAGATCGGCCGGCTGCATGCGCTGGCCAGGGCGTGGGATATTCCGCTGATCGTCGACGGCGCGTACGGCAGCCCCTTTCCGGAACTGATTTACACCGAGGCCCAGCCCTTCTGGGACGAGCAGGTGATTCTCTGTCTCAGCCTGTCGAAGCTGGGGCTGCCAGCCGCGCGAACCGGCATTGTCATAGCCGCGCCGCAGATCATCCGCGCCCTGAGCGGGGCCAATGCCATCCTCAATCTGGCAACGGGCAGCTTTGGACCGCAGCTGACCGAGAACCTGGTGCGGTCGGGGGAAATTCTGTCGCTGAGCCGCGACCAGGTCCGGCCCTGGTACGAGGCCAAGATGCGCAAGGCGGTGGCGGTGCTGCACGACGCCTTTGACGACGCCTGCCCCTGGTATGTGCATCAGCCGGAGGGCGCCATGTTCCTGTGGCTCTGGTTCCCGGGCCTGCCCATCTCCAGCCACGAGCTTTACGAGCGGTTGAAGGCGAGGGGGGTGCTGGTGGTTTCGGGCCATTATTTCTTCCCGGGCCTGCCGGATGCGGGGGACTGGCCGCACCGCCATGAATGCCTGCGGGTGACCTATTCTCAGGATGATGAGTCGGTGGCGGAGGGGCTGCGCGTGATCGCGGACGAGGTCAAACGATGCTTTGCGGGCGCGATGGAGGACTGATTGCGCTACCCCGCCGACAGAGCCTCCCAGATCAGCCTCAGGGCAAGCAGGGTGAGCAGCACGTTGAACACCCGCGTGAAGCGCCGGTCGCTGAGCCGGCTCAGCAGGTTGACGCCCACCCAAGTGCCCACGCTTGCGGCCACGATCATCAGCAGGATGAGGCCCAGCCACTCCTTGAAGGCGAACCCCGCGAAGCCGTAGACCACCGCCTTGGGGGCGTGCTGCAGGGACATGGCCGCCGCGAAAGTGGCGACCGTGGCGAAGCGGTCGTGCCCCTGTTGCTGCTTGATGAATGCCGCGACCAGAGGGCCGGTCGCCCCCACAAACAGGCTGAGAAAGGTTGTGCCCGTAGCCGCGAGGAAGGTGCCAACTGGTCCCAGGGCCTGCCGGGGCACGGCCGGCCCCCAGACCAGCAGCAGGATGAACCCTGCGATCGCCAGTTGCACCATGGTGACCGGCAATTGCACCAGCACGACACTGGCCAAGCTGGCACCAAGCAGGACCCCCGGCAAGAAATAGCCGATCACTCTCAGGTCGATATGGCGCCACATCAGCAGGGTGCGGCTGACGTTGGAGCCCATCTGGACCATGCCGTGGACGGGAATGATCGCCGATGCCGGCACGGTCAGTGCCAGCAGGGCCAGCAGCACCACCCCGCCGCCCACGCCCAGCGTGGCGGTCAGCATGGAGGTGAAGGCCGCGGTGATCACCAACCCTGTCGCGACCAGCGGTGACAGGTCAGGCGGTAGCAAGTTTTCGATCAAGCCTCTCCCTTTCCAATTTGCACGCTGTCAGCCTGGTGGAACGCGGGCAACGCGGCGGTATAAAGGAACCTTTTGCGGATCATTCTGGTGCCATTGCGGCGCCGGCTTCCACTTTATTGACAACCCGGTTGCGTAGCGCCATCGCGGGGGCAATGTTCGCTGGTGGCTCTGGCGGGCAAGCGCCTGCGCGAGTGGCTATTCTTACCCGGTAGCCGCCGTGGGAGCTTCGGGCGGCCGGTGTGCCCAGAGCAGCGTTTTGCCGGGGGTGGTTTCTTCATGAGTGAAACACGTTCCGCGCGGGCCTTCTCGCCCGCGGTTGTTGGCATTGCCGTGGTGGCGGCCACGTTGGTGGTGTCGGGTTGTAGCGGCGATGACGTGCCGGAGGCAGAGGCCCTGGAGGAGGCCGTGCAGGCCAATTATGAAGCGCAGCCGAGAGGATGCTTCGACCAGGTCTATCTGCAGTGGTTTAACGAATTCCCCATAGAGCGGCCCAGCGGGCTGGGCAGCAACGAGGTGGGCCCGGTGTTAGATGCACTGGAGGGCCTGGGCGTGATCGAGGTGCGCAACAGCGGTGATCGCGATGAATACCATCTGACCGCGGACGGCGAGCCGTATTATCGGGAGGGGGTCGGCCTGTGTTTTGTGGAGTTCACGTTGACCGGCCTGCACGAGTTGTCATCCCCCTTCGAGTTGCAGGGGCGAAAGGTCATGACTGCGGTGGCCCAGTCGCGGCCGAAGCTGGCGGATTTCGCCGAGCGTGACGATTTCCAGGTCCTGCTGGAGGCGTCCCGCGAGAAGTGGGCGCGGTCGGTCGGCAACCCCCGGCTGGATGAGCTGGTGGACTACCACCGCGAGGGAGAGGCTTTCACCGAGGAGGTGACGTTCGTCAAGGATGAGCAGGGCTGGCGGGTATCCAAGCGCTAGTTGCGGCGGCAGACCCGCGCTTCGGCCCGGACGGGCCGAAGCGCGATACCCGTTGTCCGGTCAACGGACAACCCACTGGCGTTGCGGCGCTCAGCGCAGTGTCGCCATGTCGATGACGAACCGGTACTTCACGTCGCCCTTCTTCATCCGCTCGTAAGCCGCGTTGATGTTGCGGATGTCGAGCATCTCCACGTCGCACGTGATGTCGTGTTCGGCGCAGAAGTCCAGCACCTCCTGGGTTTCCGGCATGCCGCCGATGAGGGACCCGGCCAGCACACGGCGCTTGAATACTAGGCCACCGGCGTCAAGCGGCGGTTCGATGGGCTCCAGCAACCCGACCAGGATGTGCGTGCCGTCGTACTTGAGGCAGTTCAGGTAGGGGTTGAGATCGTGCTGCACCGGGACGGTATCCAACATGAAGTCGAAGGTGTCTGCCGCGGCCTCCATCTGCGCCTCGTCGGTGGAGACGATGACATGATCGGCCCCCTGCTTCTGCGCCTCGCGGACCTTGGCCTCGGAGCGGGTGAAGATGGTCACCTCCGCGCCCAGTGCCTTGGCGAACTTTACGCCCATGTGGCCCAGACCGCCCATACCGATGACGCCCACCTTATGGCCGGGACCGACACCGTGATGGCGTAGCGGGGAGTAGGTGGTGATGCCGGCGCAGAGCAGCGGCGCGGCCTTGGCCGGGTCCAGGGCATCCGGCACCCTGACCACGAACCGGTCGCTGACCACGATGCGGGTGGAGTACCCACCGAACGTGATGCTGCCGTCGTGGCGGTCCTGGCCGTTGTACGTCAGCGTCATACCCTCCAGGCAGTACTGCTCCAGCCCCGCCTCGCAGGCCGAACAACTACGGCAGCTGTCCACCATGCAGCCGACGCCCACGGTGTCGCCCTCCTGAAAGCCCTTCACGTCAGGGCCCACGGCGGTGACGCGGCCGATGACCTCGTGGCCGGGCACTACCGGGTATTGGGTCATGCCCCAGTCATTCTCCACGAAGTGAATGTCGGTGTGGCACACCCCGCAGTAATCGATCTCGATGGCTACATCGTCCGCGCGCAGGTCGCGCCGGTCGAACGCGTAGGGGCCCAAGCCGGAATCCGGGCTGGTTGCAGCGTAAGCCTTGGTGTCGTGCGTCATCGAAGTGCTCCTGAATCCACTCACTTGGGTCGGATTGCCGGTGGGTGCCAATACGGCAACGGTGAATGGCTACTGTAGCACCTCAGCTCCCCGGGCCGAGGTGAACACGGATGCCTGACTCCTGCACGAACAGCTCTCTGACCGATGCCTCATGGCGGTCAGGGAGCAGGGCGCGGGGGTCCATCCTCAGCTCGCCCTTGCTTGCGTTGATACTGACAATTCCGGGTAACCCCAGGTTCGAGTGCAGCGCGGCAAGCGCCAAGAAGGTTGGGACACCGATCCGGCCCATGCTGACGTCCTCAACCCGGAAAACCAGGGTCGAGCCCTCAACGCGCCCACGCAGCAGGACATCAAGACCGACCGGTCGGCCCCGTGTGCCCCTGGCCAGCGTGGTCTGGCCCTCGCTCGTGGGCAGCACACCATATATCCTCAGTTGATCCGGATTAGTCGCCAGTTGAAGCGCTACCCCCCGATCCGCGGCACCAGACGTGACCAGGCCGTGGGCCAGCAGGGTGTTCAATTCCTGCGTGGTCAGGTCCACGTGCAAGTGACTGCCCCGTGCGGCCTGTTGCCAGTGGTCTTCTATCCGCCGGATAAGGGGTGACGTATCCGATGTGGAGACTGCTGGCATCTGCGGCGTGCTTGCGGGGGCCAGCAACCAGGGCAAGAGCGCCCAGAGGATCAGAACGAAGATGATTGGCAGTACAAGAAGTACGGCGCCCAGAATAGCGAGGGGACTGTGCCGCCGGAGCGCCAGGTAGGCGATCGGGTTATGCCGCTCATAAACCGGCAACCGGGACCATAAGCGTTTGAATGCCACGTAAGTATGCCCTCCTGGTTGGCGCTGTAACGCCACTAGCCTAGCAGCCCCCGGTTCCCCGTGCGGGGGGGCTGGGTCGCCACAAGCCGCCCCGAATGGGGCCCCGAAAACGGTTGCCAACGATGAAATTGATTCGCGGATTGGTGCTGCCCCTGTTACACGCACCGTAATGAAATTGTCACAAAAGGCGGTTACCTTGCGCGCTTGAAACCGTTCTGTAACCGAACGGTCATCTGAAACGCGCATGGATTGACTGCCTGCTTATGCTGAAGAACGAGTCGCCATCATCGTCGTCCTACCCGGCTGATCCTGCCTTTTCCCGCGAAGAGCGCCGTGAGGTGCCCGCCTGGATGCGGGGACTGTACGCCGGGGCCTGCCTCTATCTCTTCCTGGCCGCATTGAACATCCTGGGCTCCGGCCTGGGCACCTTCGGCGGCGACAGCGACTTCCTCGTCCGGGCCTTCGCCTACGGCGAGAACCCCTTCATCGCGTTACTGGCCGGGGTGCTGGTGACGATGGTGGTACAAAGTTCGTCCTTTACCTCGGCGCTTATTGTCACCCTGGTGGCCAGCGGCGAGATGAGCCTGGGCACCGGGGTGTTTGCCATCATGGGGGCAAACATCGGCACGGCGGTCACCGGTGTGATCGTGGCCCTGGCCAACATCCGGATCCGCCGCAACTTCCGCCGCTCGTTCACCGCCGCGCTGCTGCACGATTTTTTCAACATCCTGACGGTGATGATCGTCTTCCCGGTGGAATGGCTCACGGGCCTGGCCCACGAGACCGGGCGAGGGGTGTTCACCCAGGCTGCCGGTTGGCTCAGCAGCCTGATCGGACTGGAGGAGGTGGCCCGGCCGGACAGCCCGGTGAAGGTGGTCACTGCCCCGGTGGTCAATGGGGCGGACGCCGTGGGCGGCTGGCTGATGCCCACGCCCACCGGCGAAGGCCTGCTGGTGGCGGCGATGGGCCTGGGGCTGATGTTCATCGCCCTGATCTTCATGGTGCAGAACCTGCGCGGCGCCCTGCTGCGGCACATGGATGGTTTGTTTCGTACCTACTTCTTCCGCACTGACTCGCGCGCCTACGGTGTCGGTGTGGTTTCCACGGTGCTGGTGCAGTCCAGCACGATCACCAGCAGCCTGATGGTGCCGCTGGCCGGCGCCGGGGTGGTGCGCATCCGTCGGGTATTGCCCTTCATGATGGGGGCGAACCTGGGGACCACGGTGACCAGCGTGCTCGCGGCTACCGCCAACCCTATAGCCGCCGCCATGACGGTGGCGCTCTTCCACGTCATCTTCAACCTGACCGGGACCGCGATCTGGTACCCGTTGCGCCGGATCCCGCTGAAGCTGGCCCTGTCGTACGGCGACCTGGCAGGGCGCAAACCCCGCTACGCCTTCCTGTTCCTCTTTGGCGTATTCTTGGTGATACCCCTGCTGGGTATTGGCGCCACTGAACTGCTTGTGAGCCAGCGCTGAAGCGTGGCCGGATCGAGAGGTTTCTGAATCATGTTTCGACAGCTCTACAGTGCGCTGACCGCCGAGAACACGCTGGACCGCGCCTTCGAGGACCTGACCCGGATGCTGGAGCACGGCGCCTGGATGTTCGCCCGGGCCAACGAGGTGCTCTACAGCGAGGTGCCGGCGAAGGATGTGCGCAAGCCGCTCTATGACCGTGACCAGGCCATCAACGAGCTGGAACGCTCCATCCGCCGCAAGATCATGCGCCACCTGACGGTGAACCCGGGCCACGACGTGGCAGTCTGTCTCGCGCTGATGAGCGTGGCCAAGGACGCCGAGCGGATCGGCGATTACTGCAAGAACGTCTTTGAGATCGGCTGCCTGTACACCCAGGGCTTCCACGTGGACAAGTATCAGCAGCCGCTGGACCAGATGGCCGAACAGATGCGCACCCTGTTCGCCAGCGTGCGGACCGCCACCGCCAAGTCCGACGAGGGCGCGGCGGCAGCCGCACTGGAGCAGGCGGGGGAGGTTCGGGTGCGTTGCGACGAGCTGATCGCGGAACTCTTCCGCGATGAGGCGCAGATCGAGTTCCACGAGGCCATGGCCTACTCCCTGCTGTTCCGCCACTACAAGCGGGTCGTCGGGCACCTGGCAAATATCGCCACCGCCGCACTGGGGCGGCTCGAGGACCTGGACTTCTACCCGGAGAAGGAGGCATCGGAGCAGCGCCGCCGATAGCCCATTCAGGCCTCGGCGTGGGCGCGCAGCACCTCCGCCATGCAGGCGGTGACCTTGCGGGCCATCGGCAGGTGCAGAAACTCATTGGGGCCGTGGGCGTTGGCGCCGGGGCCCAGCGCACCGGTGACCACGAATTGTGCCTTGGGGAAGGTCTCTGCCAGCAGGTCCATGAAGGGGATGGCGCCGCCTTCGCCCATGTGCACCGCCGGCTTGCCGAAGTGCTCGCGGGAGGCCTCATCCAGCGCCTGCTCCAGCCAGGGCGCGAAGTCCGGTGCATGCCACCCGTCCGAGGCCTGATCGGGCTCGAAATGCACCCGTGCCCCGTTGGGGGCGTCATCCGTGAGCAGGGCGGTCAGGGCCTCGGTGGCGGCCGTCGCGTCCACCGTCGGCGGCAGACGCAGCGAGAGCTTCAGCGTCGTGCCCGCCCGCAGGACGTTGCCGGCGTCGGCCGGGGCCGGCAGCCCGCCGGCCCCCACCACTTCCAGTGCCGGGCGCCAGGTGCGGTTCAGCACCAGCTCGGCGTTGCTGTCCACGTCGGGGCGTAGCCCGGAAACGCGGGGGAAGCGTTGGAACAGGATGTCACCCAACACGTCTGCAGCGTGGGCGGCCTGTTGCCGCCGGGTCTCCGGGATCTCCGCGTTGAAACTGTCCGGCAGAACCTGACCGGTGGCCGAGTCCTCCAGCCGCTCCAGCAACTGGCGGGCAATGCGGAAGCTGGACGGTATGACGCCCCCGGCATCGCCGGAGTGCACGCCCGCGCTCAGCACGTCCACGCTCAGCGTACCGGCGGCCACGCCGCGCAGCGAGGTGGTGCACCAGAGCTGTTCGTAGTTGCCGCAGCCCGAATCCAGGCAGATGACCAGGTCGGGTTCGCCAAGGCGTTTGGCCAGTGCGTCGATGTAGTGGGGCAAGTCGTAGCTGCCGCTCTCCTCGCAGGTCTCGATCAGCAGGGTGCAGCGGGCGTGGGGCAGCCCCTGTTCGCGCAGAGCGAGCACGGCGGCCAGCGAGCTGAACATTGCGTACCCGTCATCCACGCTGCCCCGGCCGTAGAGCTTGTCGTCCTGGATCACCGGCTGCCAGGGGCCTTTGTCCGCGTCCCAGCCGCTCACCTCCGGCTGCTTGTCCAGGTGGCCGTAGAGCAGCACGCCGCCCGGTGCCTCGCCGGGGATGTCCACCAGCAGCAGCGGGGTTCGCCCGGGCAGGCGGACCACCTCGATGGTGGCGTCGGCCGGGGCGTGGCGGCGGCACCAGTCCTCCGCCAGCGCGATGGCGGCGTCGAGGTGGCCGTTCTCCGCCCAGTTGGCGTCGAAGTGGGGCGATTTGGCCGGGATGCGGATAAAGTCGCTGAGCGCCTGGATGATGCTCTCGTCCCAGAGCCGGTTCACGGACTGCCGAATCGCTGTGCTGCTCATGTGTGGGCTCCTTCATCTGGATGCAGGGGTGGGCCTCGAGGGCCACTTTGGGAGAGACTATAGGGCTTTCCACCCGACAAGAGGAAGCCATGCAATTAGGTGCGCACGTATCGGCGGCCGGTGGCCCGCAGAATGCCCCGGAGCGGGGCCGCGAGATCGGCTGCGATTGCATCCAGATCTTTACCCGCAACCAGCGCCAGTGGCGGGTCAAGCCCATCAGTGACGACGAGGCCACTGCCTTCCGCGCCCATCGGGAGGCCTGCGGCATCGGCTCGGTGATGAGCCACGCCTCCTACCTGCTGAATCTGGGCACCACGGACCCGGAGAAGTTTGCAAAGTCCTACGGCGGGTTCGAACAGGAGTTGCTGCGCTGCCACAAGCTGGGTGTGGAGTTGCTCAACTTCCACCCGGGCGCGCACGTTGGCAAGGGCGTGGAGACCGGCATCAGCCAGATTGCCCAAGCGCTCAACGAGATCTGCCGGGCGCACCCGGACAAGACCGATGTCTGCCTGGTGCTGGAGAACGTGGCGGGGCAGGGCACCACCTTGGGCCGCAGCTTTGAGGAGTTGCGCGAGATCATCGACCGCGTGGAGCAGCCCGAGCGCCTGGGTGTCTGCGTGGATACCGCGCACGCCTTCGCGGCCGGGTACGCGATCCACACGGAAGAGGGTTGGGAGGCCACCTGGGAGGCCTTCGACCGCCTGCTCGGCATAGACCGGCTAGTGGCGCTCCACCTGAACGACTCCAAGGTGCCCTACGAATCCCGCAAGGACCGCCATGCCCTCATTGGCCGGGGAGAGATCGGTCCCGATGCCTTCCGGCGGGTGGTCACTGACCCGCGCACCCGCGACTTGCCGATGTTCCTCGAGACCCCGGCCGGGCCCGAGGGCTGGGCCAAGGAGATCGAATGGCTACGGGCAGCGGCCCGGGGTGAGGACGTGCCACTACCGGAGATCGAGGACGCCGGGGTCAACCTCTGACGGGCGCGCTCCTCTGGAACGGGCGGGGTGGCCAACCGTGTCGGTTCTGACGCTGGCCCTCATGGGCGATGTGATGACCGGGCGGGGTGTGGATCAGGTGCTTCCTCACCCCGTTGCGCCCGACCTCTACGAGGCCTGGGTCCGCGATGCACGAGATTACGTGGCGCTGGCCGAGGCCCGCAACGGGCCCATCCTGTATCCGGTAGCGCCCGATTACATCTGGGGAGAGGCGCTGGATGAGTTTGCGTTGTTCCAGCCTGCTCAGCGACTCATCAACCTCGAGACCAGTATTACCCGCCATCCGGAGCCCTGGCCCGGCAAGGGGATCAACTACCGGATGCATCCAGATAATACCGTCTGCCTGACGGCAGCCGGGATCAATGCCTGTGCGCTGGCCAACAATCACATCATGGACTGGGGCGTTGCCGGCCTGGAGGAGAGCTGCGCCACCCTGAAACAGTTGGGAATCCCCTATGCAGGTGCCGGCGCCAACCAGGAGGCGGCCAGCAGGCCCGTGGTGAAGCCCCTTCCGGAAGGGGGGCGGCTTCTGATCTGGAGTATCGCGTTCGCGGACAGCGGGGTTCCGCTGGAATGGGCGGCGGACGTGGACCGCCCCGGGGTCTGGCTGGCGCCTCCGGATGCGGCCGTCGATTTGCCGGAACGCATCGCCCGCGAAAAACGCCCCGGTGACTTGGTCGTCGTGTCGGTGCATTGGGGCAGTAACTGGGGTTACCGGGTGCCCGCTCGACACCGGATCTTCGGTCGGCGTCTGATTGAGGCGGGCGCCAACCTCGTACACGGCCACTCGTCCCACCACCCCCGTGGTTTCGAACTGTATGGGGGGGCGGCATTGCTCTATGGCTGTGGTGACTTCATCAATGATTACGAGGGTATCCGCGGCCATGAGCAGTACCGACCCGATCTCGCCCTCCTCTACTTCTGCACCTTTGACCTGAACTCGGGGCGGTTGTCTGCTTTCTGGATGACTCCCCTGGAGCGGGTCCGGCTTCGACTCCGTCGGGCGCGCGCTGAAGACACCAAGTGGTTGCAGGCCTTACTCAACGGCGAGCGCGGCGACGATAGCCCGGAGGTCCGGCTTGGGCGGGATGGGCGCCTGTACTGGATTGGCCCGGAGTCCGGCAGTCGGTCGAGCCATACGCAGCCCGGGAGGTGACCATGACTTCATTGCCTTTTCAGGATCGCCTGGAGGCGGCTCGCGCCCTGGCGCACAGGCTTTCTGCTTATCGGGGTCGGGAGGGTATGATCGTGCTCGGACTGCCCCGCGGCGGGGTGCCGGTGGCGGCCGAGGTGGCCCGCAGCCTCGGCGCTGCGCTGGATGTGCTCATCGTGCGCAAGCTGGGCGCACCCGGGCAGCCGGAGCTGGCGGTGGGGGCCATCGCGAGCGGTGGTGCCCGGGTCCTGAACGATGAGTTGGTGCGCATGCTGGGGTTGAGCAGTGCCACCATCACCGCAATTGCCGATCGAGAGTCGGAGGAATTGGCCCGCCGTGAACGCTGTTACCGGGCTGACCGCCCCCCGCCCCGATTGCAGGGGCGTTGCGTGCTGCTGGTGGATGATGGGTTGGCCACCGGTGCGACCATGTGCGCCGCGGTTCGTGCCGTGCGCCAGTCCGGTTCGGCGCGGGTGGTAGTGGCGGTGCCGGTAGCCCCTCCGGACACCGTGGAGCGGTTGAGGCAGGAGGCCGACGAGGTGGTCTGCGTGGCTACCCCAGAGCCCTTCGGGGCGGTGGGAAGTTGGTACCGGCGGTTCCCCCAGGTCAGTGATGATGGAGTGATCGCTGACCTGCAAGCGGCGTGGGCTGAACCGCCGGCTGGATAGCGATGCGCGCCGGAGCGCCGTTGCGGCGCGGGGAGGTTCTTCTGCAAGAGCGGGTGGCGTTCCTCTCGAGTCGCAGGGCTTATCCGCACCGGCCCGGGTCGGTGGACGTGCGCGAGACTCACATGGCGTGGTTGTTCTTCGCCGGGCCCTGGGTCTACAAGCTGAAGAAGCCCGCGACCGACCCGTTGCGCGACGGTCGTCAGTTGCTGGCCCGCGAGTGGCTCTGCCGCGAGGAAGTGCGGCTCAACCGGCGGTTGGCCGGCGATGTCTACCGCGGCGTGGCCCCACTGTGCCGCACACCCGCCGGCGGCTTTACTCTCCAGGGGAAGGGTGAGGCCGTGGACTGGCTGGTGGTGATGGCGCGCCTGCCTGCAGACCTGATGCTGGACCGGTGTCTCGAGCAGGATGCTGCCACCCCCGCGGCGATTGATCGGGTGGCGGACCGGCTGATCGGCTTCTACCAGCGCTTACCACCTGATCCGATCTCCCCCGAACGCTACATCCGGCAATTCAGGCGGGAGCAGGCGATAAACCGCGAGGTTTTGTGCGACTCCCGGTTCTCCCTTCCCCAAGTGCCGCGGGACGGGGCCCTGGCCCTTGTAGACCGTGTGCTGCTTCATGGGCAGGCACTGCTGGCCGAGCGGGCACGAACTGGCCGGATCGTGGAGGGGCACGGTGATCTGCGCCCCGAGCACGTCTGCCTGGCGTCCTGCCCGGTGGTGATTGACTGCCTGGAGTTCAATGCCGACCTGCGTCGGGTCGACCCCTTTGATGAACTGGTCTACCTGGGCCTGGAGTGCGAGCAGCAGGGTGCGGCATGGGTGGGTGAACAACTCTTGCAGCGCGCCATACGCGGGTTGCACGACCAGCCCGACCCGCGTCTGCTGGTCTTTTACCGCGCCTATCGGGCCTGTCTGCGCGCCCGCCTGGTGCTGGCGCGTCTGGATGAGCGCGGCCCGGGTGAGTGGGCGCGCTGGCACGCCCTGGCCTGCCGTTACCTGCAACTGGTCGACCCCACCGTTACGCCGGTCCGTAAAGCAGGTCCGTGAGCGAGCCGTTGGTGTGCAGCCTGCGGATGGCCTCGGCGAAAAGGGGCGCGGCGCTGAGCACCTCCACCCGTTGCCGGAGTGGGCCGGGGGGCACGCGGTCCGCCGGGACCGTGTCGGTGATAAAGACGCGGTTCAGCGCCGGGCTGATGAGCAGAGGGGCGGGATCGCCGGTGAACAGACCGTGGGCGGCCAGGGCGTGAATGGCGCGGGCCCCCTGGCGCTGGCAGGCCTCGACGGCACGCAGCAGGGTACCACCGGTGCTTATCAGATCATCGACTATCCAGACGCTGGCGCCGGCCACATCCCCCACCAGCGCGTTGCCCCGGACCAGGCCCCCGCTGCGCCGCTTCTCCACGAAGCCCAGGCCCACCTCACGACCGGATAGGCGTTGGACCATCTCCTGAAGCCCTTGCGCCCGCTTCACGCCCCCCGGGTCCGGCGAGACGATGACGACCGGGCCGTCGCCCGCGCGGGCGACGACAGCCTCGGCGAACAGCCGGTGGGTGTTGAGAGCATGGCTTGTGCGCCTGAAGGCGTTCTGAAAGGCCGCCAGGTTGTGCACCTCCAGGCTCATTACCGCATCGATGCCCATGGCCTCGAGAAGTTGCGCCAGATAGCGACTGGTCACCGGATCGCGGGGTTGGGTGCGGCGGTCCTTGCGGGCGTAGGCCAGGTAGGGCACCACCGCCGTCACCCGCGCTGCACCCGCATCGCGCACGGCACCCAGCAAAAACAGCAGCCGGCAGAGCCGTTGGTCCACCGGCTGTCCCGTGCCGCCATGGAGGCTCTGCAGCACGTAGACGTCCTGGCCGCGAACGGGTTCCAGCGGCCGCGTCTTGTGCTCGCCGTCCTCGAACTCACGCTCCTCGTGTTCGGCAGGCCGGCACTCCAGATGCCGGGCAACCCGCTCACCGAAGGCGCGGCTGGCGTTCAGGGTGAAGAGTTTCATACAGCAAAGTCTAGGCCAGCCCGGCAGGCTTTATCGCAGCCGGTCATCGACTAGATTGGTAGGTAGCCGATGCAGCGTGTGCGTCGCCGTTATGGGGCCGGGTAACCGGATGCAGCCGACCGGGTGGACATTGGAACCGCACGATGCCGATGTGCGCGTGGTGGGGTGGGGGCCGACATTGGCGCATGCCTTCGAACAGGCGGCGGTCGCGCTCACCCATGTGGTTACCGAGTCACGCGTGGCGGGGCGGGAGTGGCTTACCGTTTCTTGTGAGGCGCCGGATCCGGAGCTGTTGCTGGTCGAGTGGCTGAACCAGGTCATCTTCGAGATGGCGGTGGGTGGGCTGCTCTTCTCCCGGTACCGGGTCGTTATCGAGGGGGAGGTGCTTCGGGCCACCCTTTGGGGCGAGCCCGTGGACCGGGCCCGCCACGCTCCGGCCTGCGAGCCGAAGGGCGCCACTTACACCGCCCTGCGGGTGGAGCGGGTCGCCGGGGGCGGCTGGGTTGCCGGCTGTGTGGTGGATGTCTGATAGCCGTGCCCTGGCAGTAGGGAGGTGGCACCGTGGATACGTCAAAGCTGACGCGCATCGACGACACGACCTGGCAGATCGACCCGACCGGCGATATGCGGGTGCCGGGCATCATTTTCGCCGACGAGGCGTTGATCGAGGCAATGGACGACAAGGTCGCCGAGCAGACGGCGAATGTCGCCAGGCTGCCGGGCATCGTCCAGGCCTCTTATGCCATGCCCGATGCCCACTGGGGGTATGGTTTCCCCATTGGCGGGGTGGCCGCCTTCGACCCGGACGAGGGGGGCGTGGTGTCCGCCGGGGGCGTGGGTTTTGATGTCTCCTGCGGCGTGCGCAGCCTGCTCACCGGCCTGACCGTGACCGATATCCGCGCCGTGCAGGAGCGACTGGCGGATGCCCTGGCCGCGCAGATACCGGCGGGAGTCGGTAGCCGCAGCGGCATCAGCCTGAACCGTCAGGAGATGGATGCGATGCTCGCAGGCGGGGCCGCCTGGGCGGTGGAGCAGGGCTGGGGCGAGCCGGAGGATCTGGAGCGCATCGAGGAGATGGGGCGGATGGCGGGCGCCGATCCGGACTGCGTCTCCGAGCAGGCCAAGAAGCGTCAACGCCGCGAGATGGGGACTCTGGGGTCCGGTAATCACTACCTGGAGATCCAGGCCGTCGAGAAGGTATTCGACGCGGAAACGGCCGCCGCCTTCGGTCTGGTGGAGGGCGAGGTGCTGGTGACCATTCACTGCGGCTCCCGCGGACTCGGCCACCAGATCGGTACGGAGTTCCTGCGCGATATGCTGCCCGCAGCGGCGGAGGCCGGCATCCGGTTGCCGGAGCGGGAGTTGGCCTGCGCGCCGATCCACTCACCCATCGGTCAGCGCTACCTGGGGGCCATGCGCGCCGCAATCAACTGTGCGCTGGCCAATCGAGAAATCCTCGGTCACTTCGCCCGCGAGGTCTTTGACCGCTTCTTCCCGGAGCACAGGCTCCCGCTGCTTTACGACGTCTCCCACAACACCTGCAAGGTGGAGACCCATACCGTGGGGGGCCGCCCACGGCAGCTCTACGTCCACCGCAAGGGCGCGACCCGCGCCTTCGGCCCGGCCCACTCGGAGTTGCCCGAGGCCCTGCGCGGGGAGGGTCAGCCGGTGCTGATCGGGGGCAGCATGGGCACCGGCTCCCACGTGCTGGTGGGGATGGGTACCGGGGGCAAGGGGTTCTATTCCGCCTGCCATGGTGCCGGGCGGGCCATGTCCCGCCACGCTGCCCTGAAGCGCTGGCACGGCCGGCAGGTGGTGGACGACCTGGCGGAACGGGGCATCCTTATCCGCAGCCCCTCCGCGCGCGGGGTGGCGGAGGAGGCGCCGGGTGCCTACAAGGACGTGGACCGGGTGGTGGAGGTCGCCGAGCGGGCCGGCCTGGCCCGACGGGTGGCCCGTCTGACCCCGCTGATCTGCGTGAAGGGGTGACACCGGCGCCCGCCGCGGGTGCGGACGTTTTCTTCCATGCTGGCTGCGGGTATTCTGCGCGGCGTATCGATTCGCCAAGGAAGCCGGTGAATGCTGGCGCAGAAAAAGGAAAACCCATGACAGTCAACCTGCGATCGGCCGTACTGGCCGCTACCCTCGTCCTGGCAGCGGGCCCGACGGCCCTGGCTGGCCAGCAGCCCTCGCCCTTCGATGCGGCGCGCATTCTTCTGCAACAGCAGGGGCAGGTTGACGCCGAGACGGTCACCGACATTTTCGCCGTGGGCGTCACCGCCAACATGCAGATTCCCCCGGAGTATATAGGGGTAGCGTTCTACGACGAGCGCACGGGTGAGCCGCTGGACCCGCAGGAAATCCGGGCATTGATGGGGGCGGTGCGACAGGACGGTGTCCGCGAACTGGTCGAGTTTGCGCTGGCGCTGGCGCCCGGCGGGTTGCCCCTGCCGCCGGAGCAGCTGGAGCCGCTGATCGACGCGGCCTTCATCGCCAGTATGCGCAATCCGCCCGATCACATCAGCATCGAATACTACGATACCCGGCAGGGCCCGACGGGTGAGGGCGGCGGGCCGTCCGGACGCACGCCGAGCCGGGCGCATCAGCCGGAGGCCCCGCCCCTCGCCGAGAGCCCTGCAAGTGATGACCCGACTGACAGCGGCGAGGCGGCGCTGCACTGGCTGAGGGGTATGGCAGCGGGTGCGGCAGCGGAGCCAGCGCCCTGGTCCATGCCTGATGGCGGACTGCCCAACGACATCGAGGACATGCGGGCTATCGCGCAGAGCCTTGAATTGTCGGGTCAGCCAAGGTCCGGACATGTGCTGTTGCCCGTGATCTACTGGGGGGAAAGCGATGAGGAGCGCCAGGAGGTGCTGGTGGACAGCTTTCGGGAGCTTGCGGATATGGGGCTGTCAGTCGCTGAGGTGTCGCCCGCAGCCGATCTCCGGCGGGTGGATTACGCCGGGACGCCAGTCTTCTACGCCTTGATGTATGTACGCGGCGCGGAGGATGTCATGCGGGAAGTCCAGAGCCTGTTCCCGGCGCTGAATGAGGGGGCGATGCGTTAGCATGGGGCGCGGGCCGGTGGTCGGCCTGCGAATCGAGTCTTGTGGTCGCCGGGCTGTCATTCGGCCGGTGGCCCCGGGTAATGCGAGGTCTGCCGAGGGTATGTGCGAGCTTCTGGCCATGAGTGCCAACACGCCTACCGACCTGTGTTTCAGCTTCACCGGCCTGGCACGGCGGGGCGGTGCGGCCGGTCCGCACAAGGACGGTTGGGGCGTGGCCTTTTACGAGGGCCGGGGGGTGCGCGTGTTCCACGATCCGGACCCCAGCGCCGACTCGCGCATTGCCGAGGTGGTCCAGACCCAACCGATCAAGAGCCGGGCGGCGGTCTGCCATATCCGGCAGGCCAACGTGGGCGCGGTGGGGCTGGAGAATACCCACCCCTTCATCCGCGAGTTGTGGGGCCGTTACTGGAGCTTCGCCCACAACGGCCAGTTGCACGGCTTCAAGGCCCGCCCGGGGGTGTACCGGCCCGTGGGTGATACTGACAGTGAGCACATCTTCTGCGACCTGTTGAACCGCATCCGCGCGGCGTACAGCCCGGGGGTGGATGACGACACCCTGTTGCAGGTTGTGGTGAAGGCGGCTGCCGAGTACGCCCGGGAGGGGGTGTTCAACCTGCTGCTGAGCAACGGCCGATGGGTGTTCACCTTCTGCAGCACAAAGATGGTTGCCATCACGCGGCGGGCGCCCTTCGGCCCGGCGCGCCTGAAGGACGCGGACGTGACCGTGGATTTCCAGGCCGTTACCACCCCCCGGGACGTGGTGAGCGTGATCGCCACCGAGCCGCTGACCAGTGACGAGCACTGGGACCATTACCAGCCCGGGGAGTGGCGGCTCTGGGAGGATGGGGAGGTCCGGGCGAGGGGAGTCGAGACCATTCCCCGATGGTCCCACCCGGACCCGGACAAACTTTGAGGCCAGCGGCGCATGGCTTCTCCATCCTCTCGCAAGCAGTATGACGTGGTCATCATCGGTGCCGGCGCGGCTGGCCTGATGTGCGCGCTCACCGCCGGTGGGCGGGGCCGGCGGGTGCTGGTGCTGGACCACGCCAACAAGGTGGGCAAGAAGATCCTCATGTCCGGGGGTGGCCGGTGCAATTTCACCAACATCCACTCCGGCCCCGAGCACTTCCTGTCGGCCAATCCCCACTTCCCCAAGTCCGCCCTCAGCCGGTACACGCCCTGGCAGTTCATTGCGCTGGTGGAGAAACACGGCATCCCCTACCACGAGAAAAAGCTCGGGCAGCTCTTCTGCGACCGCTCCTCCAAGGACATTGTGCGCCTGCTGCTGGATGAGTGCCGGGCGGTGGGGGTGGAGGTCCGCACCCACACACCCGTGACCGACCTGCGGGTGGGGACGCCGCACACGCTCACAACGCCCCAGGGCCCGGTCGCCTGCGAGTCCCTGGTGGTCGCCACCGGTGGCTATTCCATACCCAAGATGGGGGCAACGGGCTTCGGCTTCGACCTGGCCCGCTCCCTGGGGCTGCCCGTGGAACCCACACGCGCTGCCCTGGTGCCGGTGACCCTGGATGCCCGCAAGCTGCGCCAGTTGAAGGACCTGGCCGGCGTGTCGCTGGACACGGTCACCCACGCCCAGGGGGCGAGCTTCCGCGAGAACATCCTGTTCACGCACCGCGGGCTGAGCGGACCGGCCATCCTGCAGGCCTCCTCCTACTGGCAGCCGGGTGAGCCGCTGGAGATCGATCTGTTCCCCGATCGGGCGCTGGTGGAGCACAACGAGCGCATGCGCCGGGAACGCCCCCGTCTGCGGCTGAAGAACCTGCTGGGCGAGCAGCTCACCCGCCGGGTGGCGCAACGCTGGTGCGAGCTCTGGGTGCCGGACAGGCGCCTGGAGCAGTTGAGCGGCGAGGATATGGACCGCGTTCGCCAGGCCTGTCAGCCCTGGACGGTCTGGCCGGACGGTACCGAGGGCTACCGCACGGCGGAGGTCACATTGGGCGGGGTTGGCACTGATGCGCTATCTTCCAAAACGATGGCGTGTCGCGATTACCCGGGGCTGTACTTCATCGGCGAGGTGGTGGATGTCACCGGCCATCTGGGTGGACACAACTTTCAGTGGGCCTGGGCTTCCGGGCACGCGGCCGGCCAGCATGTCTAGCGAGGAGAACGTATGCGCCCACTGCATCTCTGCCTGTTAAGTGGCGATCCGCGCCTGCCCTACGAGTACGGGGTGGACGGGCGCTTCGGCGAGGGCGACGTGGAGGCCGTGCGGCAGGCCCGCACCGCCCTGGAGGCCTTGGGCGGCTACCGGGTGGAGGTGCTGGACGACCATGACCGGTTGTTCGAGCGGTTGCGCAGCAACCCGCCGGACCTGGTGCTGAACTTCTGCGATACCGGGTACCGCAATCAGTTGCGCCACGAGTCGAATGTCCCCGCGTTGCTGGAGCTCTTCGATATCCCCTACACCGGGGCCAACCCGGCGTGCATGAGCATCTGCGGTGACAAGGCGCTGGTGCGTTTGCTGGCGGCCAACCACGGCATCCCGGTCCCCAATGAGACCTTTGTGGACCTGAGCGCGGATCCGCTGCCGTTGCCGGAGCGCTACCCCGCCCTTATCAAACCCAATGCCGGTTGCGGCAGTGTGGGGGTGACACCGGACTCGGTGGTCACCGATGCCCGGCAGGCGCAGGCCTGCCTGGAGGAACTGGCGCTGGACCCGGACCGGCCGCAGGCGCTCATCCAGGACTTTCTCACCGGCCCGGAGTACACCCTCGGCCTGGTGGGCAATCCGGCCACCGGTTTCACCGTGCTGCCGCTGCTGGAAATCGATTACTCCGCACTGCCGCCGGAGCTACCCCCGATACTCTCCTACGGTTCCAAGGCGGACCCGGACTCGGCCTACTGGCAGGCACTGCGTTTCAAGCCTGCCGAGTTGGCGCCGGAGGTACAGGCGGCCGTGGTGGAGCACAGCGTGTTCCTGTTTGAGCGGCTGGGGTTCCGTGACTATGCCCGGTTCGATTACCGCTGCGGCGCCGACGGCGTACCCCGACTGCTGGATGCCAACTTCAATCCCACCTGGAGCGCTGACGGCAAGATGGCCATCATGGCCGGCTGGGCCGGGTATGACTACGCGGATCTCCTGGCCCTGCTGCTAAACGCGGCCCGGCAGCGCTACGGGCTCTGATAACGGGCCCTCGGCGGCGCGGGGCGGGGCTTAGAGCAGTAACCGGGGGATGGCTTCGTTCCACTCGCGGCTGGCCACCCGGGCACCCCCCTCATAGGCATCGAGGATCGCCTGGATGAAAAAGTGCTCCGCGTCGGCGCTCAGCCGCACCCGGGCGTCGATGCGCACCGACCAATCCCCCCGCTGGAAGGAGGTCTCCTGTTCGATGACGGCCTCCGCGGACAGCGGGTCCTGCTCCTGGATGCGGAACACCCGGCGCATGGTGGAGCCGAGGGTCAGGTCGATGTCCTCGATACGGGCCAGCGCCGCCCCGCCCACGTCGCCGGCATCGCCGAACGCGGTGTAGGTGGTCTCGTCGTTGGTCAGGTCCACGGCGATGCTGCGTTCGGGTTCGGCGGTTTTCAATATGGTGTGCTCCGGGATGGGACAGCGCTCCGGCGGCGCGAAATCCGGTAGCTGTATATCCTCCGGCCGGGGTGGCCGCAAGGGCAACTCGAGCGTGCTGATGCCGGTGTAAAGGGTCATCTCCGCCCGCTCCGGTGCCGGCCAGATAATCGGCCAGTAAGCGCTCGATACCGCCAGCCGAATGGTGTGTCCGGGGGCGAAGCGGTAGGCCATGTCGTTCAACGGCACCGAGACCCGGTAGCGCTCTCCCGGCACGAGCGGGGCGGGGTCTTCGTGGCCCTCCCGGTGGGTCAGGTTGAGTACCCCGTAGGTGACCCGCCCGGAGGCCCCGTCGGGCGCTACGTCGTTCAGCCGGACGATGACGTAGCCCACCGGTTTGTCGCAGGCCAAGTCCAGCGTGACGACCGGCGCGCCGAGGATCTCCACCGGCTCGGCGAGGGGGTCCGAGTCGAAGACCAGCGACTTGCCGTCGTCGGTGCGTTGGTCCATGGGGGCGTCCCCCTCGGCACCGAAGCCGTAGAAATCGCCGGCCCGCAGGCCCGTGGTCTGCGGTGAGCGCAGGCGCATGCGGTCCTCCGGGTCCGGCCGGTCACCCAGCGAGAGTACGTTCAGGTGCCAGGTGCGGGGGCGAATGCGCGGCGAGGGCCACTCGCTCTCCGCCACCCAGCGGCCGGGGCGTTCGTCGTGGCGCGGCGCGGGGGCGATCCACTCCTCCATCCAGGCCCGTACCCGCGGTTCGTCCATGATCCCGTTGTCCTCGTCCTTCAGCCAGTAATCCCACCAGCGCACCGCCTCCTGGAAGAAACCGATCCGCGGCCCGGGCTCGGCGGCATGGGGGAAGGCGTGGGGCCAGGGCCCGATCAGCGCCTTGCGTGGCGCCTGAAGGCCAGCCATCAGGCGCGGGATGGCGTTGACGTAGCCGTCCGCCCAGCCGCCAACGGCATACACCGCGCAGCGGATGGCGCTGTAGTCCTCGCAGACCGAGCCGTGTCGCCAGTAGTCGTCCCGGTGGGGGTGGCGCATCCACAAAGCGGGGAACAGGCGGTTCTTCTCCAGGCGCTCGAGCCATTGGGCCCGCCAGGCCTCCCCGACGATCTCCGGGTCCGGCGGGCAGGCGTTCAACGAGAAGAAGGCGGCCCCCCAGCTGAGGTTTTCGTTGAGCAGGCAGCCCCCCTTGTAGTGGGCGTCATCGGCGTAGCGGTCATCGGTGGAGCACATGGTGATGATGGCCTTCAGCGCGGGCGGCTGGCGGGCGGCCACCTGCAGGGCGTTAAAGCCTGCCCAGGACAGGCCGATCATGCCCACCCGGCCGTTGCACCAGGGTTGTTCGGCAATCCAGGCGATGGCCTCTTCGGCGTCGTCCTGCTCCTGGGCCAGGTACTCATCGCGCAGTATGCCCTCGGAGTCGCCGGTACCCCGCACGTCCAGGCGGATCGCGGCATAACCGTGCCCGGCGAAGTAGTGGTGCAGGGGTTCATCCCGCAGGCGGGTGAAATCGCGCTTGCGGTAGGGCATGTACTCCAGCACGGCCGGTACCGGTTCATCGCTTGCCCCCTGCGGCAGCCACACCCGCGCAGCCAGGCGCACCCCGTCGGACATCGGTATCCAGACGTTCTCGAGCACCTCGACATCATTGCCGAACGATTCGATCACGCGCATGGGCGTTCTCCCGGTCCCGATTCAGTCCGTGGCGGCTGGCGAGCGCATGGCACGCAGACTGTCCACGTCACACTCGAGCAGGCGCTCGGTGGTGCGCACCAGGGTGCGGGCCACCTTGTAGGTGGTCTCCAGGGAGACCGATTCATTGGGCGCGTGGGCCAGGTCAATCTCGCCCGGGCCGTAGATCACGGTGGGCACCCGTGCCAGGCGCACCCAGCCGGACATGTCGCAGCCGTAGGGGGCCGCGCTGATGACGGGGGTCCGGCGGTATTCCTCTTCGGCGGACTCGGCCAGCGCCTGCACCAGGGGGTGATCTTCCGGCGTGGCGGCGGAGCCGAAGCCGGAAGCCAGCCGGCTGATGCGCGGCGGGTTACGGCTCAGCCAGGGGTCATCGCGGATGGCCTCGTCGATGGCGCGCCGGAAACGCGCCTCCGCCTGTTCAATCGTCTCGCCCAGTGGCACGCCCACCCGCACCTGTGCCTCCAGGGAGTCCATGACGCTGGAGGACCAGAGCCCCCCGCGGATGGTGCCCACGTTGGTGGCGTAGGGCAGGGGGTGGACCCTCATCAGTGGGTGGGATTCGGCCTCGTTGACCGCCTTTTCGTCGGCGCGCATGGCCTCGTAAAGGGTGATGAAGTGGTCCAGGGCGCTCTCACCCTGCAGACGCTTACTGGCGTGGGCGGACTTGCCCGGCACCTGGATGCGCAGCGACATGGCGCCGGCATGGGCGATTAGCAGTTCCGGGGTGCCATCCTGGACGGTGGGTTCGGGGATGATAGCCACGTCCGCGTCCCAACCGCCGCGGATAGCGGCGAGGGTGCCCAGGCCGCTGTCCTCTTCGGCGGGAACGGCGGCGAAGACGATGCGGCCGGGGAAGTTGCGGCCGCTTTCCGCAAAGGCCTCGAAGGCGGCCATTGCCGCAATCAGGCCGGATTTCATGTCCGAGGCGCCGCAGCCGTAGATGCGGTCACCGCGGGTCACGCCGGAGAAGGGCTCGTCCTGCCAGTGGCTGTAATCCCCCGGGGGGACCACGTCCACGTGACCGGTGAGCAGCACCGAGGGGCCGGGCTGTTCACCCCGGAGCACCCCCACCACCACCGGGGCCCAAGCGCGCTCCACCTCGTGTCCGGGGTAGCGGTGGTCCCGTTGCAGGGCGGCGATGCCGTCGTTCCAGTAGTCGATTTCCACATCCTGCTGCTGCAGCCAGTTGGCGATCTGCGCGACGGCGGCATCCTCCTCGCCGGTGATGGAGGGGATGCGGATCAGGGAGACCAGGCGGTCGCGGATCCGGTCGATATCGACGAAGGAAGTACGTCTGACCATACGGCCGATCCTCTGTGACGGCGGGGCCGGGTGAACGTGATGCTATGCTCGCCAGATGAGTGTAGATGAGCCGCCGCGCAATATGGCCCCCGGGGGTGAATCCGTGCCACCGCCGCCGTTGCGGCGCGGGCGCCTGGCCCTGCGACCGACCCAGCCGGAGGATTGCGCGTTCGTACTCGCCGTGGAGCGCGACCCGGACAACGCTCGTTACGTGGGGCAGTGGACCGCCGCCCGGCACCGCGCCTGCATGGACGGCGCGGGTTGGGTGCATGCGGTGATCGAGGAGGCGGGGGAGCCGGTGGGCTACGTGGTTCTGCAAGATGCCGATGACCCGGACGGAAATCTGCTGCTGCGCCGGATCGCCCTGGCGCGCAAGGGGGGCGGGCGTGGTCGCGCCGCCCTCATCCTGATCATGCGCTACTGCTTCGAGGTGCTGGGCTTCCACCGGCTGTGGCTGTACGTGGCCGAGCACAACAAGCGGGCCCTGCGCCTGTACCTGGGCCTGGGCTTTGTCATGGAGGGCACGGCGCGGGAGTGTGCCGTGGAGGGTGGTCAGCGGTATTCCATGCACGTCCTCTCCCTGCTGGAGGGCGAGTACCGCCTGCGCCTGGCCACGGCCCGCCACCGCCGCGTTCAGCTGTAGTTGGTGGGCACCACGTCGGCGAACTGGAAGTCCAGCGCCTGCATGACGTCGCGGAACTTCTGGTGCAACTCCGCCTCTTCGGCCGCCCCCAGAAAAATGTCGCCAATCTCGAAACTGTAGCTGTCCTGGGCGGGCAGTTCTGACAGGCGCATGCCTTCCTGCACCGACAGGTGCACGATGAGTTCTGGATAAACCCGCTTGAGTGCGTCGATCTCCTCCTCGGACGGGACTCGGGTAACCACCGTGTCGCCGAACACCCGCGGCATGAACTTGCCCGCCATGGGGAACCGCCCCTCCGGCCGGGGGAAGTCCGGACGCCGGCCCAACGCGATGTCGATGGCCACTTCGTGATGGGAGGCCCCGGTGGCGATCTGGAAGATGGGGCAGTGGGATTTGGAGATGCGAGGGTTGATCTCCAGCAGCCAGATCTTGTCGTCAGATTCGTCCCAGAAGAACTCCATGTTGAACGGGGTGTGGTCCAGGCCGATGTGGTTGAGCAGCTTCTCGGCATGGCCGATCATTCGGTTCCTCACCCCTGCGGGCAGTTGCGAGGGGTACTGGTAGCTGAAAAAGCTCACGTTGTTGGCCGCCCGCAGGGAGTCCACTACCGCATACACCACGACCTCACCGTTATACACGTACCCTTCCAGGGTGCAGAGCCGACCGCTGATCAGCCCTTCGGCGATGCAGGTGGCGCCACTGCCGCGGTCGGGCAGGGCGGCGCGGTTCTCGCACTGCTCCACGATGTAGTCGAACGGTTCGGCGAACACGTGGATGTGCTCGCGGATGGTGGCCATGGCCTCCAGGTACTGTTGTTCGTTCTCTATTCGGAATCCCAAGTAGGAGGAGAAGGCCACCGTGGGCTTGAGCCAGAAGGGGTAGGCCACGTCCAGGTCGGCCAGCGGATCGTCGCTGAACGGGTCCAGACCCTGGAAGTCGGGCGTGCACTCGGGCACGGCCTGCTCGCAGGCCAGCCGGTTCCAGTATTTGCTCTCGCAATAGAGCACGCTCTCCAGGCTCGGGGTGGGCAGGCCGTGCTCCCGACGCAGGATGGGCAGCATGGAAGTGGTGGGGAAGTCCCAGTGGCCGATGATGCCGTCCAGCGCGGGGGCGTCCGCGAGGGTGCGGCGGGCCTCGGCCATGATCTCCGGCATGGGGTAGGACTTGGGCAACACCATGGTGTCGTAGTCCACCAGGCCGTGGAAGGTGTAGTCGCCCGCGTTGCGCACGGTCTGCAGTTCGGCCAGATTGAAATCGTCCAAACCGATTACAAAGATGTGTCGGGTCATCGGTAATGCTCTCTCCGCTTCGCCAATGCGGGCCCGCGCTCATGGCCGGCCACAACCCCTCAATTTAGTAGAAGAACCCGAGGGTGCTGGCTGCCGTGGGGTAAAGGGACAGCTTGGGGGCCACGGCGCGCAGGAATTGCCATACTGGGGGCACGACCGAGCAGTGATCGCGGGAGGCGCGCCGATGGATGTATGTGACGGTTTCGCCGGGGCAGTGGGTAACACTCCCCTGATCCGCCTCAAACGGCTTTCGGAGCAGACCGGCTGCGAGATTCTGGGCAAGGCCGAGTTCATGAACCCGGGTGGCTCGGTGAAGGACCGTGCGGCCCTCTACATCATCCTTGATGCCGAACGGCGGGGCCTGCTGCGCCCGGGCGGCACGGTGGTGGAGGGCACCGCGGGCAACACCGGTATCGGCCTGGCGCACCTCTGCAATGCGCGGGGCTATCGCTGTGTCATCGTTATCCCCGAAACCCAGACCCGGGAGAAGATCGACCTGCTGCGCACGCTGGGCGCGGAGGTGCATACCGTGCCGGCACGCCCCTACAAGGACCCGAACAACTACCAGAAGGTGGCGGGGCGCATGGCGGACGAGATGGACAACGCCATCTGGGCCAACCAGTTCGATAACATCGCCAATCGCCAGGCGCATTACGAGACCACCGGCCCGGAGATCTGGGCGCAGACCGGGGGGCGGCTGGACGGTTTCGTGGCGGCCACCGGCACCGGTGGCACCCTGGCCGGGGTGGCCCGCTACCTCAAGGAGCAGTCGGCCCAGGTGCGGTGCGTGCTGGCCGATCCCCACGGCAGTGCGCTCTACCGGTACGTGAAGAAAGGCACCCCGGAGGTGGTGGGCAGCGGGTCCATTACCGAGGGTATCGGCAGTACCCGGGTCACCGCCAACCTGGAGGGGACCCCCATCGACGATGCCTACAGCATCGCCGACCCGGAGGCCGTGCAGCAGGTCTACCAGGCCCTCCACCAGGAGGGTCTGTTTCTGGGCAGTTCCTGCGGGATCAACCTGGGGGCGGCGGTGCGCCTGGCGCAGGCACTCGGGCCGGGCCATACCGTGGCCACCATCCTCTGCGACGGGGGCGCGCGCTACTACTCCCGCCTGTTCAATCCTGAATGGTTGCGCGAGAAGGGGCTGGCGCCGGAGACTACCGGGGACATCCCGCAGGGCTGACCCGGAGGTCCTTTTTGACCAGCAAGGCAGAGATCGCGGCGTTTCTGGCCGCCGAGTTCCCCCAGACCCGCTGCACGGTGGAGGCGGTGGGGCACCGCAGCGCCAGCGTGCGCCACCCCATCGGCGAAGATGAGCTGCGCCCCGGTGGTACCGTATCCGGCCCGGTGATGATGGCGGTGGCCGACGTGGCGCTCTACGTGGCGCTGCTCGGTGCCATCGGGATCGTGCCGCTCGCGGTGACCACCAATCTGAATATCAACTTCCTGCGCAAGCCGTCGGCGGACCGGGACATCATCGCCCGTTGCACCCTGCTCAAGGTGGGCCGGTCGTTGGCGGTGGGGGAGGTTTCGCTTTACTCCGAGGGCTGGGAGGACCCGGTGGCCCACGCGGTGGGAACCTATTCGATCCCGCCGGATGCCGGCCGTTAATCCACGGTGACCCATCGGCCACCGGTGTATACCTCGTGCGGCCGGAAGTCCGACTTGTAGCGCATGGATTCGCACCCGGCCACCCAGTACCCCAGGTAGACGTAACTCAACCCCAGGCGCTGGGCCTCGTTGATCTGCCAGAGGATGCCGAGTGTGCCCAGGCTGCGCCGGGGCAGGTCCGGGCGGAAGAACGTGTAGACGGCGGACAGGCCGTCGGCCACCAGATCCGTCACCGCCACGCCGAGCAGCTCGTCGCGCTCGTCGCGGAACTCGTAGAAGAGGGTCTCGCACCAATCGGCGCGCAGGAACTCCAGGTACTCGCCGATCGACGGATCGGCCATCTCGCTGCCCGGATGGCGGGCCTGCAGGTAGTCGCAGTACAACCGGTAGTGCTCGTCCCGGTACTCCGGCGGCAGCGGTTGCACCAGGGCACCGGAATTGGCCTTGAGGCAGCGCCGGTGGCGCCGTCGGGGGCGGAAGGCCGCCACCGGGATGCGCAGGGACTGGCAGGCGTGACAGTCCTCGCAGCCGGGCCGGTAGATATAGCTGCCGCTGCGCCGGTAGCCCTGGCGTATCAGGTTACTGTAAAGGCCGGGCGAGAGAGAGGCCTCCGGGTCCACGAACCAGGTGCAGGCGGTCTCGCCATCCAGGTAGGGGCAGGCGTGGTCGCCGGTGGCGTACACCGGCAGTCGGCGGAGCAGGTCGCTACGCCCCATGGAGCACCTCCGGTGCGGTGGCGCGGGTCTGGAACTGACGATGCACGGCCACCGGGTCCAGGTCCGGGTCAAACTGCCAGGGGCCGCGCCGGTGTGGCCTTGCAAGGGCCGCTTCCAACTCCCGCAAAAAGCGTGACCGGCTGACGTCCACGGCGCCCATGCGTTGCAGGTGCGGCGAACTCACCTGGCAGTCGAACAACCTGAAGCCCCACCGGTGGAGCTGTGCACTGAGCCAGGCCATGCAGGCCTTGGAGGCATCGGTGCGGTGGCTGAACATGCTCTCGCCGAAGAAGGCCCCGTGCAGGGCGACGCCGTATAACCCACCGACCAGTTCGCCCCGGTCGTCCCAGCACTCCACCGAGTGGGCGACGCCCAGATGGAATAATTCCTCGTAGGCCGCCATCATTTCGGGCACGATCCAGGTGCCCGGCTGGTCCGCGCGGGGGGCGGCGCACCCGCATATGACGCCGCGAAAGTCGGTGTCCAGTGTGACCGTGAAGGTGTCGCTCCGGAGCCGGCGCGCCAGGCGGCGGCTCACATGGAGCCAGCCGGGGTGGAACATGCAGCGTGGGTCCGGGCTCCACCAGAGGATGGGCTGGCCGGGGCCGTACCAGGGGAATATCCCCTGGCGGTAGGCCTGTTCCAGGCGCACGGGCGACAGGTCGCCGCCCACCGCCAGCAGGCCGTTGGGCTCGTCCATGGCCTGCTCTGCGGCGGGGAAGGGACTGCGCGGGTTATGTTCGTCCAGCCAGTAAAGCCGTTGCATGGGTTCTGCCGGGTCGCGCCAGATTCATGACCGATCATATCACCACCACCGGGCGGGTGTCCGGCGGGGTGCCCGCATGGACTCTTGGGTGACAGCCTGAGGAAATCGCTGTATCCTTCTGACTGAATTGATACTTCTCCTTCTGCCGGAAAGCCCGGCCCAGCAGCTGATGACCGAATGACCGTGGCCCGATCGCAAACCAAAAAGCCCGCGCCCTCCGCCTTGGGGCACCACGTGACCCGTCGCCTGCGGGAGGCACTCCTGCTGGTGCTGGCTGCGGTGGCCGTGTTCATGCTGTTGGCGTTGGTCACCTACCATCCGCAGGATCCGGGCTGGAGTTACAGCGCCCATACCGAACAAGTGCACAACGCGGGCGGCGTGGTGGGCGCCTGGTTTGCCGATTTCACCCTGTACCTGTTTGGCTACCTGGCGTACCTGTTCCCACTCATGATGGGTTACGCGGCGTGGCTGGCCTGGTGTTGGCGGCGCGACGGCGGGAAGCTGGATGGTGGCATTCTCGCCGTGCGGGGTGTGGGGTTCGTCGTCACCCTGGCGTCCGGTGCCGGGTTGGCGGCGCTGCACTTCAGTACGATACCCGAAACGGTGCCCCTGTCCGCCGGCGGGGTGCTGGGCGACCTGGTCGGCAGCGGGCTCGGCGGGTTGTTGAATTTCGAGGGGGCAACGCTGTTCGCGCTGGCGCTGTTCCTCGGTGGCATTACCTTGTGCACGGGTCTGTCGTGGCTGGGGCTCATGGACCGCACCGGCAGGCTGGCGTTCCGGGCGACTGGGTGGAGTGGTAAACAGCTGGCGCGCCTGCGCGACGGGCTGGCGGCGTACCGCGAGCGCCAGGCCGAGCGCGCGCGGGCAGCGCGTGAGGCGCGGGCGCGGCAGCCGGAGGTCCGGGCGCCATCGAAGCCGAAAAGTGTTGCCCGGAAGGCGCCCAAGATCACACCCGCCCTGCCCAGCATGCCCAAGCCCAAGGCACCGGCGCCGGATACCTCGCGCGGTGGGGCCAAGGGCCAGCAGATCGAGCTCTTCCACGACAAACCGGCGCCCGGGGCGCACCCGCCCGCAAGCCTGCTGGACTCGCCACCCGAGCATCAGCCGGGCTACTCCGAGCAGGAACTGGAGGAGATGTCGCGGCTGGTGGAAGCCAAGCTGGCGGATTTCGGTATCGAGGTGGAGGTCACCACCGTCCAGCCCGGGCCGGTCATCACCCGCTTCGAGCTCAAGCCGGCCAAGGGCGTGAAGGCCAGCCAGATCACCAACCTGTCGCGTGACCTGGCCCGCTCCCTGGCGGTCATATCGGTGCGGGTTATCGAGGTGATTCCGGGCAAGTCGGTGATGGGGCTGGAAATCCCCAACGAGCAACGGCAGCTCATCGCCTTTTCCGAGATCATCCGCTCTGCGGAGTACGAAAAGGCCCAGGCGCCGCTCACCATGGCGCTGGGGCAGGATATCGGCGGCCACCCGGTGGTGGCGGACCTGGCCAAGATGCCCCACCTGCTGGTGGCAGGCACCACCGGCTCGGGCAAGTCGGTCGGGGTCAACTCCATGATTCTCAGCCTGCTCTACCGCAACGGCCCCGAGCAGGTGCGCCTGATCATGATCGACCCCAAGATGCTCGAGCTGTCGGTCTACGACGACATCCCGCATCTGCTCTCGCCGGTGGTCACCGACATGAAGGAGGCAGCCAACGCCCTGCGCTGGTGCGTGGCCGAGATGGAGCGCCGCTACAAGCTGATGGCCTCGGTGGGGGTGCGGAACCTGGCGGGGTACAACAAGAAGGTGCGTCAGGCCCGGGAGCAGGGCGAGCCACTGCGCGACCCGTTGTGGAAGCCGGACGAGCAGATGGGCTACGACGTGGAGCCCGAGGCGCCGGAGCTGGAGCCGCTGCCCTTCATCGTCGTGGTGGTGGACGAGTTCGCCGACATGATGATGATCGTGGGCAAGAAGGTCGAAGAGTTGATCGCCCGGCTGGCGCAGAAGGCCCGGGCGGCGGGCATCCACCTGATCCTGGCCACCCAGCGCCCGTCGGTGGACGTGATCACCGGCCTGATCAAGGCCAACATCCCCACGCGGATCGCCTTCCAGGTTTCCTCGCGGGTGGACTCGCGCACCATCCTCGACCAGCAGGGCGCCGAAGCGCTGCTGGGGCACGGCGACATGCTTTACCTCGCTCCCGGTTCCGGCATGCCCAACCGCGTTCACGGCGCCTTCGTCTCCGACCAGGAGGTACACCGGGTGGCGGACTTTATCCGCCAGACCGGGGAACCCGACTACGTGGACGAGGTCCTTCAGGATACGACCGACACCGCGCCCATTCCCGGCATTCCGGGCGAGGGCGGCGGCGACGGCGAGCAGGATCCGCTGTACGACCAGGCGGTCGCGGTGGTCACCGAGACCCGCCGGGCCTCCATATCCGGGGTGCAGCGGCGCCTGAAGATCGGATACAACCGTGCCGCCCGTATCGTCGAAGAGATGGAGGCCGCGGGGGTGGTCAGCGCGCTGCAGCCCAATGGCAGCCGCGAGGTACTGGCCCCGCCGCCCCCCAAAGACTGACGGCCAGGGCGCGAGTCGAGGAGTATTGAGCCTATGCGCATCACCCCGCTGTTCCCGCTGCTGTTGCTCCTGCTGCTGGGGCTGAGTGCCCCGCCGGCGCTAGCCGAAGAGCAGACCCGTGCCGACCTGGCGCGCTACTACGACGATGTGACCAGCCTGCAGGGCCGCTTCACCCAGCAGACCCGCGATGAGTCCGGCCAGGTGCTGGAGGAGTCCAGCGGCGAGTTCTGGATCGAACGCCCGGACCGGTTCCGCTGGAACTACGGCGAGCCGTGGCCGCAGGAGATCGTCTCCGACGGCGAGAAGCTCTGGGTCTACGACGAGGACCTGGAGCAGGTGAGTGTGCGGACGCTGGCCGACAGCCTGGGTAGTGGGCCGGCGGTGCTACTGGGTGGCACCCTGGAGGAGCTGGAGGCGGCCTTCGAACTCAGCTTCCCGGAGCCGGGCCGGGTGGCCTTGCAGCCACGTGAGGCCAGCCTGGACTACGAGTACGTCCTGTTGCGGTTGGACGACGGGGTGCCGGTGGAGGTGGAGCTGGAGGACGGCCTGGGCCAGATCACCCTGCTCAAGCTCGAGGAGCTGGAGCGGGATGCCAGCATCGATTCGGCGCTGTTCGACTTCCAGCCCCCGGAAGGCGCTGACGTGATCGAGACCGGCGGAGGGCAAACGTTTTGAGCCACCAGGAGGGGCTGCCGGGGCTGGAGCCCGGGCCGGCCGGCGACCGACCAGAGGCAGGGCCTGCCGCCGGGGGCGGTGTGGCGGACCTGGCCGGGCGCCCTCTGGCTGACCGCATGCGCCCGCGGCGGCTGCAGGAGTTTATCGGCCAGGACCACATCCTCGGCGAGGGTCGGTCGTTGCGCGAGAGCATCCGCGCCGGTCGCCCCCACAGCATGATCCTCTGGGGGCCGCCCGGCACAGGCAAGACCACCCTGGCCCGGCTGGTGGCGGCGGCCGCCGATGCCCGCTTTCTGACCCTGTCGGCGGTCATGGCCGGGGTAAAGGATATCCGCGCCGCGATGGAGGAGGCCACCCAGATCCGTGCCGCCGGTGGGCGCACGATCCTCTTCGTCGACGAGGTGCACCGCTTCAACAAGGCGCAGCAGGATGCCTTCCTGCCCTGGGTGGAGGACGGCACCGTGGTGTTCATCGGTGCCACCACCGAAAACCCCTCCTTTGAACTGAACAATGCGCTGCTCTCCCGCGCCCGGGTCTATGTGCTCCGTGCCCTGGACGAGGCCGCCATCGCCGACGTAGTGCGCCAGGCGGTCGCCGACCCTGAGCGCGGCTACGGTGGCCGGGTCCGGCTGGCTGACCCGGCGCTCGCCCTGCTGGTGCGGGCCGCCGATGGCGATGCCCGCCGCGCCCTGACGACCCTCGAGATCGCCGCCGACCTGGCGGAGTCCGATACCGTGGACGAGCCGGCCATCCGCGAGGCGGTGGCTGGCGGGACGCGGCGCTTCGACAAGGGTGGTGATGCGTTCTACGAGCAGATATCGGCCCTGCACAAGTCGGTGCGCGGCTCTGATCCGGACGCTTCCCTGTACTGGTTCTGCCGGATGGTGGATGGCGGCTGCGACCCGCTCTACATCGGCCGCCGGGTGATCCGCATGGCCTCGGAGGACATCGGTAACGCCGACCCCCGGGCCCTGCAGATTGCCCTGGACGCGGTGGCCGCCTACGAGCGGCTGGGCAGTCCCGAGGGCGAACTGGCGCTGGGGCAGGCCGTGGTCTACATGGCCAGCGTGCCCAAGAGTAACGCCGTCTACGCGGCCTACAACGCCGCCATGCGGGACGCCCGCGAGCAGGGCAGCCAGGAGATCCCGGTCCATCTGCGCAACGCGCCCACCAAGCTCATGAAGGAACTGGGCTACGGCCGGGCCTACCGCTATGCCCACGATGAACCCGGTGGCTACGCGGCGGGGGAGACCTACTTCCCCGAGGCGATGGGGGTGCGCCGCTACTACCGGCCGCTGGACCGCGGTTTGGAGAGTCGCATCGCCGAGCGCCTGGAACGCCTGCATGAAATGGATCGAAAGGCTGGCCTGAATCGGCCGGATTAGCTCAAGGAGTTGCCCATGCCTGCGCGCTTGCGCATAGCGCTTATTGCTGCAATTGCACCACTCGTACTCGCGGCCTGCACGGTCGCCTCGGAGCGTTCAGACTCACCGGACGGGGAAGCCGCGCCCGAGCCCGGCCAGGACCAGGCGTACCAGTGCGGTGATGTGCGTTTGCACGCGGAGTTCGAGGCCGACGCGGTCATCGTCCACCTCGGGATGGGCACACTCGGGCTGTCGCTAGACGAGGCCGCGTCCGGTGCGCGTTACACCAACCGACACGGCGACGAATTCCACACCAAGGGGATAGACCAGGCCGTGCTGACGCTGGCCGGAGAGGAGGCGTTGCAGTGCCGGGCCACTGACCAGCTCCCGCCATGGCGTGAGGCAGAGCTGCGGGGTGCCGGCTTTTGGGCAGTGGGCCAGGAGCCGGGGTGGATGGTCGAGGTGAACAACAGCCAGACGCCCGCCCTGGAGATCACGCTCGATTACGGTGAGCGGGAACTGGCCTTTGATCGGATCAGTCCCTTTATCAGTCCCGATGGTGGCACCGCGTTCCGGGCGGAGTCGGATGATCACCGGGTGGAGCTGCACATCCAGCGCGCCACCTGTCGCGACAGCATGAGCGGCGAGCGTTTCAACGCCACCGTGGAGCTACGGGTGGACGATAGCCACTACCAGGGCTGCGGCCGGTTCCTTCGTCCCTGACGCCCGAGCGGGTACAATGCCCGGCTTATTCCATTTCCCAATACAAGAAGCAAAGGCATGCTGGATACACGCAAACTGCGACAGGATATCGAGGCGGTGGCCGGGGCCCTGGCCCGGCGCGGCTACACGTTGGATGTGGCGCACTACCGCGACCTGGACGAGCGCCGGCGCGAGCTGCAGGTGCGCACCCAGGAGCTGCAGAACGAGCGCAATACCCGCTCCAAGTCCATTGGCCAGGCCAAGGCCCGCGGCGAGGACATAGAACCGTTGAAGGCCGAGGTGGCCGACCTGGGCGCGCAGCTGGAGGCGGCCAAGCGCGAACTCCAGGCGGTGCAGGACGAACTCCACGAGATCCACACCGGCATGCCGAACCTGCCGCACCCCGACGTGCCCGAGGGTGACGACGACAGCGAAAACATCGAGGTGCGCCGCTGGGGGACGCCGCGGGAGATGGCCTTCCGGCCCCGCGATCACGTGGAGCTAGGCGAGATCCTGGACGGGGGGCTGGACTTCGAGGCGGCAGCCAAGCTCACCGGTGCCCGCTTCGTGGTCATGCGGGGCAGGGTGGCCCGTCTGCACCGGGCGCTGATCCAGTTCATGCTCGATATCCACACCGCCGAGCACGGCTACCAGGAGATCTACGTCCCCTACATGGTGAACCGGGACAGCCTCTTCGGGACCGGGCAATTGCCCAAATTCGCCGAGGACCTTTTCCACCTGGACGCCGAGCAGGACTATTATCTCATTCCCACGGCCGAAGTACCGGTCACCAATATGGCCCGGGATGAAATCATTGACGCGGACCAATTGCCGCTGAAGTTCGCCTGTCATACCCCCTGTTTCCGCTCTGAAGCCGGCAGTCATGGCAAGGATACGCGGGGGATGATTCGCCAGCACCAGTTCGAAAAGGTGGAATTGGTCCAATTGGTGGAACCGGAGGCCTCCTGGGATGCGCTGGAAACCCTGACGGGTCACGCAGAGACCATTCTGCAGAAACTGGACCTGCCCTATCGGGTGGTTACCCTGTGTTCCGGCGATCTGGGCTTCTCCTCGGCCAAGACCTACGACATCGAGGTCTGGTTGCCCGCGCAGGAGACCTACCGGGAGATATCCTCCTGCAGCAACTTCCTGGACTTCCAGGCCCGGCGCATGCAGGCTCGCTGGCGCAACCCCGAGACGGGCAAGCCCGAGCCGCTGCACACGCTGAATGGTTCGGGGCTGGCCGTGGGGCGCTGCCTGGTGGCGATCCTGGAGAACTACCAGGAGGCCGATGGCCGCGTTACGGTGCCGGAGGCGTTGCGGCCCTATATGGGTGGTATTGATCGACTGTAAAAACGGTCTGAGTTAATAACCGAACGGCCCACTCAGGAACTGGCTATCCGGGTGGGCCGTTTCTATACTGGCCCCAGATGGAAAGCGCACGTTAACTGTTTAGGATAGTCAAAATACAATTAAATCTCCATTTTGGTTGACGTCGTGGGCGTATGACCCCCATCAGCGGTGGCGGAATGCCCCGGTTTGCTAACGTTTGCGCTGGGTAAGCAGGAGGAAATCATGGCTAAGCGCGAGACGACGGACATGGTGTCGGACCTGATGGAGATGGCCCACAGGAGTTGGCAGCAATGGATGGAGTTCGGGCAGCAGTGGGGGGTGCAGCCCGGACAGACCCCGGACAACCTGGACAAGGCGTGGCAGGACAACCTGGATTCCATGGAAAAGCTGGTGCAGGACGCGCTGCGGGTGCAGGGGGAGTGGATCAAGCTCTGCCGGCACGCCGGGTTGGGCGATGAAAACGCGCCGCGTCCGCTCAGTGATATGAACGAGACCAGCTGCAACCTGATGGAAAACTGGCTGGAAGCGCGCTCGGCCCTCTGGGAGCGCTGGTTCGAGCAGGCACGACGGCTCGATCTCAACCGCTCGGACCTGCCCTTGCAGGGCGACGAGGCCCGGGAACAGTTCTTCGATGTCTGGCGGAACATGGTCGACACCATGATGAAGAGCCAGCAGGCGTTGATGCATCAGGTAGAGGAGATTGCCGAAGAGCAAGGCGTTGCGCCGGCGGCCATCGGCGAGAAGTCGCAGGTCGCGGAATCAACCGCCACCCGCACTCGGCGTCGCGGTGGCGGCAACTCCGAGGGGGAGGGTAGCGCAGCAGGTGGCAGTGAGGCCGCATCCGGCAGTGCGGCCAAGGGTGGCAGCAAGCCCACCGGCCAGGCCGCTCGACAAACTGCGAGCCGAAGGTCTACTTCGGCTAGTGGGTCGGCGGCCAGTGGGTCGGCCAGCCGGCAAAAGCCCGCCAGCCACTGACTGGGGTGGTGCCCATCCGGGGCGGCGCCGGTACGCCGGTTGCCTGCTCCGGCTTGTGGCCCGGGGTGGCTTACGCCTGCCGAATCAACGGCTGCAACTCGGTGAGAAAGGCCTCCCGTTCCTCAGCGGAGCGGGTCTGTATCGCCCGCTCCACCACCTCGCTGGTCAGGTGGGGGGCGAACAACTCCATGAACTCGTACATGTACCCCCGCAGGTAAGCCCCGCGCCGGAACCCGATGTTGGTGATGCTGTCCTGAAACAGGTGGCTGGCGTTCACGGCGACCAACCCCTCGTCCCGCTCCGGTTCGAAAGACATGCTGGCAATAATCCCCACGCCCAGGCCAAGTCTTACGTAGGTCTTGATGACCTCGGAGTCCGTGACCGTGAACACCACGTTGGGCTCAAGCCCCTCGTTGTCGAAAGCCTCGTCCAGCTTGGATCGTCCGGTAAAGCCGAAGACGTACGTGACCAGGGGCCACTCGGCGATGGCCTCCAGGGTCAACGGCTTGACCTGGGTGAGTGGGTGGTCCTCGGGAACAATGACGCTGCGATTCCAGCGGTAGCAGGGCAGCATCACCAGGTCTTCGAACAACTCCAGCGCCTCGGTGGCGATGGCGAAATCCACTTGGCCGCGGGCCGCCATCTCCGCGATCTGCATGGGCGTGCCCTGATGGATGTGTAGGCTGACGTTGGGGTAGCGCTCCCGGAACTGGCCGACTACCCGCGGCAGCGCATGCCGTGCTTGCGTATGGGTGGTGGCTATACTGAGACTGCCGCGCTGTTCGTCCACGAAATCAGCGGCGATGGAACGGATGTTCTGAACCTCGCCCAGGATGCGTTCCGCAGACTCGAGGATGGCGCGCCCGGCCGGGGTGATGTGGGTGAGATGCTTGCCGCTACGGGCGAAAATCTGCACCCCAAGCTCATCCTCCAGCAGTCGGATCTGCTTGCTGACGCCGGGTTGAGAGGTGTACATGGCGTCGGCGGCCGCGGAGATGTTCAGGCCGCGTTTTGCCACCTCGGCGATGTAGCGTAACTGGTTCAGTTTCATGTGGGCACCTGCTAACGCTCAGCGTCATTATTAAATTAATGCATAAAAACTTGCAAACACTGTTGTCTAACGGTGTAAGCGGTTGCGCGCACAAACCTGACCCCGTCGCGGTACAATGAGCCTACCAATCGCTCTGGCTTGAGCTGAACAGCAAGGTGGTGAATGTCTGAGCAGGGTTCGAATATCGGCGTGGCGGACTACCAGGAGCGCCCTGGTACCAGCGGCCCGCGACGGGTACCGCCCACGGCGACCGTACTGGTCATCGACGATGAGCCGGGGGTCCGCAATTTCCTTGAGCGTGCCTTGGCCCGGCACTTCCGCAACGTGCGCGCCGCCGCCAACGTCAAAGAGGCGGAGCAGGCGCGGGCGGAGGGCCACTATGACCTCATCATCTCCGATATCCGCCTGCCCGGCGTGAGCGGGGTCGACTGGGTGGAGGCGGTGCGGACGCAGGGCGACCCTACCGACGTCATCTTCATCACCGCCTACGCGGACCTGGAGACGGCCATCGCCGCCCTGCGCGCGGGGGCGAGTGATTTCATCCTCAAGCCCTTCCGCATGGACCAGCTCTACACCGCCATCGACCGCTGTTTTGAGCGCCGGAGCATGCAGCGGGAGAACTACCTGTTGCACCGTCAGTTGGCGGCAGTGCGCCCGGACACCGGGCTGGTGGGCAAGAGCGAGCTGATGCAGCGCGTCTGCCAGGTGCTGCGGCGGCTGGCCGCTGCGCCCAGCACCGTGCTGATCCGTGGTGAGTCGGGCACCGGTAAAGAGCTTGCGGCCCGGGCCCTGCACCGCTGGAGCGGTCGCGAGGGCCCCTTCGTGCCGGTCAACTGCGGGGCCATCGCCCCGGAACTGATCGAGAGCGAGTTGTTCGGGCACGGCAAGGGGGCCTTCACCGGGGCCCAGGAGGCGCGGGAGGGGCTTTTCTCCCACGCCCGCGGCGGCACGCTCTTTCTGGACGAGATCAGTGAGATGCCCCTGGCCATGCAGGCAAAACTGCTCCGGGTGCTGGAGGACCACCGGGTGCGCCCGGTGGGGAGTGACCGCGAGGTACCGGTGGATGTCCGAGTGGTGGCGGCCAGCAACCGGGAGCTGGCAGAGGATGTGAACGAGGGGCGGTTCCGCAAGGACCTGTATTACCGCCTGGATGTGGTCAGCGTCGAACTGCCCCCGCTGCGCGAGCGCAGCGAGGATATCCAGCCCCTGGCCGAGTACCTCATCCAGACCCTGGCCACCGAGCTGGGCGTGCCGCCCATCGTCCTCGGCCGGGAGGACCTGGCGGCGTTGCACCGTTACCCCTGGCCCGGCAACGTGCGCGAGCTGCGCAACGTGATCGAGCGGGCCCTGTTGCTGGGCTGCCCGGCGGCGGATTGCATCAGCGGTTCGAACATCCCGGTGCCGGACAGTGCCGACACCGGGCCGGCGGTGCCGGACGCCCCGCCCGGTAACGCCTGGACGCCACTGGACGAGGTGGAGCGGGTCCATATCCTGCGTGTGCTCAATGCCTGCGACAACAATAAGTCGGAGGCGGCCCGGCGCTTGGGCGTGGCCCGCAAGACGCTGGATCGTAAGCTGGCCCGCTGGCAGGAGGAGGGCCGCCTGTAACCGGGGCGCCGAACGTCATGCGTTGGCAATTGCCCGCCCTCTCGGTCCGGCACAAGCTCCTCTTGCTGGTGCTCTTCCCGGTGTTGTTGCTGATGCCCGCGACCCTTTTCCTGGTGGGGTACTGGGTCCACAAGATCAGCGACGACCAACTGACCATGAAGGTCAGCACCGATCTCAGCGTGGCCAACGACGCCTTCCAGCGCCTGGCGGATGACCACCTGGACCGCATTGCCCGGCTTGGCGAATCCCACAGCTTTCGACTGGCATTGGAAGCCGAGGACACGGAGGCGCTGGGGGATGCGGTTCATGACTGGCAGTCGGAATACGGATTAACCTTCCTCAACCTGCGTGCGGCGGATGGCCAGGCCCTCTATCGCCAGACCCTGCCGGCGCCCGAAGAATCTCCGGCCCACCCACTGCTCCGCGCGGCACTGAGCGACGAGCCGCGGAGTGAGATTGAGATCTACGGCGAGGAGCGGCTTCGCGCCCACTCCGAGGACCTCGCCGAGCAGATGCGCCTGCCCATCCTGGAGACTGCCCGCGCCGAACCCACCGACCGGGAGCTGGAAACCCGGGCCATGATGCTGCGCGCGGTCTACCCGGTGCGCGGGGCGGATGGGGAGGTGCAGGCGCTGCTGGACGCCGGCCTGCTGCTCAACGGCAACTTCGACTTCGTGGACGCGATTCGGGAAGTGGCCTACCCGGAGGGCAGCCTGCCCGATAACCGGCCGGGCACGGTGACTCTCTTTCTGGACGATGTGCGCATCAGTACCAACGTGCCCATTGCCCCGGGGGAGCGCGCCCTGGGTACGCGCATCTCCCGGGAAGTGGGGGACAGCGTGCTGCGCGAGGGCGATGTCTGGATTGGCCGCGCGTTCGTGGTGAACGACTGGTACATGTCCAGCTACCAGCCGGTGGTGGATGTGCACGGAGAGCGGGTGGGGATGCTCTACGCCGGTTTTCTGGAGGCCCCGTTCCGGGCCGAGATCACTCGCGGGCTGCAGGCGCTGGGGGTGCTGTTCCTGGTGCTGATTCTGTTCGGCACGGCCATCGCCATCCGCGGCGCGCAGTCGGTGTTCAGTCCTATCGAGCGCATCGCGCGGGTGGTCCGGGCCACTGGTGCGGGGCAGGCGCAGCGGGTGGGCCCGATCAACAGCCGCGACGAGCTGGGGGAGTTGGCTCGGGAGTTCGATGGCATGCTCGACCTGCTGCAGGCGCGCAATGCCCAGATCCAGGAAGCCGCCGACCGGCTGGAGGAAAAGGTGCGGGAGCGCACCGCCGAGCTGACCGCCCGTAACGAGGAGTTGGAGCGCACCATCCGGCTGCTGCGCCGCACCCGCCAGCAACTGGTGGTGGCGGAAAAGCTGGCGGCGCTCGGTGAGTTGACCGCTGGCGTTGCCCACGAGATCAATAACCCCACCGCGGTCATTCTGGGCAACATGGATGTCCTGATCGAGGAGCTGGGCGAGGACGTCGCCCCGGTGCGCCGCGAGGTGGAGCTGATCATCGAGCAGGTCTACCGGATCAGGGACATCGTGGATAACCTGCTGCAGTACTCTCGCCCCGGCGATTACGTGGGGACGCTGTCCGATACTGACGTCAATTCGCTGGCCCAGCAGTCCGTGGACCTGGTGGGCCACCTGTCCCGGCGCCGGGCGATCGAGGTCACAACGCGCCTGGATGCCGGGCGGACGGTGCGCATCAGCCCGCGGGAGTTGCAGCAGGTGCTGGTCAACCTTCTGCTCAACGCGTTGCACGCAGTGGCCGATGAAACCGGCCGGGTCACCGTGGAGACCGCCGACTGGGATGAGCGCGGGGTGGTCATTACCGTGACCGACAACGGGGTCGGCATCCCTCAGGAAGTGGTGGATCAGATCTTTAACCCCTTTTACAGTACCCGCGACGAGGGGGAGGGCACCGGCCTGGGCCTGTCGATCAGCTACGGTTTGATCCGCCGCTATGGCGGGCAGATCACCGTGGATTCCCGCGAGGGGGCAGGCAGCCGCTTCCGGGTCTGGCTGTTGAGTGAGCCGCGTCTGGCCGACGAGCGGGAGCTACTGGAGCAATTGGATGCAATCAGAGAGGGAGACTAGCGAGGGCATGCCAGGACCAGCGCTGCCAGCGCCGCGCCTCCAGGACAGCACCCTGACCACCTGGCACTGGCTGATGGGCGGTGCCGCGCTGGTAGTGCTGCTGGCCGGCCTGAAGGCCGCTGCCGGGGTGGTTACGCCGTTGCTGCTGGCCGCCTTCCTGGCGGTGGTGTGCGCGCCGCCGTTGAGCTGGATGCGCCGCCGTGGGGTGCCGGGACCGTTGGCGGTGCTGGCGCTGTTCGTCGCCGTGGGCATGGGGTTTTTCCTGCTGTTCCTGGCGCTGCAGGGGGCGGTGGAGAGCATGGCGCGGCAGGCACCGCATTACCAGGTGCGCCTGCTCAGCATGTTCGACGAACTGATGGTCTGGGTTGTCGGGCTGGGGGTGCCGGAAGACCTGTTGCCGGAACAGCCGCCACTGCCGGAACTGGCGGACTTGACCGGCCTGGCCCGGGCGGTGGCGGGTGGCCTGGGGCAGTTCACCGCCACCACCTTCCTGGTGCTGCTGGCCTTCATGTTCCTGCTGCTGGAGGAGACCTATCTGCCCGGCAAGCTGCGCGCCGCTTTTCCCAGGAGCCGCCGCGGCGGGGTGCGGGCGCGCCGATTTCTCCGCTCCGTCTACCGCTACGTCCTGATCAAGAGCGCCACCAGTCTGGCCACCGGTGTGCTGGTGGGGGTAGGCCTGGCCGTGATCGGCGTGGACTTTCCGGTGCTCTGGGGCATCCTCGCCGGCTTGCTCAACTTCATCCCCACCGTGGGCTCCATCGTGGCGGCGGTGCCGGCGGTGATGATCGCGCTGCTCGGCCTCGGGCTGGTGGAGGGGCTGCTGACCCTGGCGCTTTACGTGGCGGTCAACGTGGTGATTGGCAGCGTGCTGGAGCCCCGCTTCATGGGCCACACGCTGGGCCTGTCGCCACTCGTGGTACTGGTGTCGTTGATGGCCTGGGGGTGGGTACTGGGCCCGGTGGGCATGTTGCTCTCCATCCCGCTGACCATGATCGCCAAGCTGGCGCTGGAGGCGCAGCCCGGCACCCGCTGGCTCGCCATCATGATGAGTGACCGCGCCCGCGGCCACTGACCGCCGCGTCCGCTCAACCCACCTGCTTGCGCATGGCGGCGAGCCAGTCCTCCGGGCTCGCCGGGGTTTCCCCGTCCAGCACCTGGGCGGCGGCGCGGACGGCCGCCCGGTTGTCCACGTGCGCCAGGGCCGGTCCGGTCTCCAGTTCGCCCAGGAAGGGGGAGAGCTCCGCCGCGCTCACTCCCTGGCCGTCACCCCGGTCGATGCGGTCCGCGTGGTGGAGGGTGACCCGGTTCTGGCCCCGGGTGATGGCCACGTAGGCCAGGCGCCGCTCCTCCTCCAGGTTGTCCACCCGTCCGTCCCGGGCCAGCGGCATCAGCCCCTCCGTGAACCCGAAGATATGCACCTCCGGCCACTCCAGGCCCTTGGCGCCATGCACCGAGCAGAGGGTAACGCAGGCCTGGTCGGCAGTGCTGTCATCGGAGGCGCTGGCCGCAATCTCCAGGGCGCTCATCCAGCGCTGTGCCGGGGGTGGGTCGCCATCCATCGCGGCCAAGCGGCGGTTGACCGCCCGCTGGACGGCGCCCAGGCGGGCACGCGCCGGCTTCAGTGCCTTGTCCATGGCCTCCGGGGCGGGCCGCAGGCCGTCGCGCTTGAGGGCCGCCCGCGCGCGGTTGTTCAACCACTCCGCGAACTGCGGGGTCTGGAGACACCACTGGCTGAGGGCCTGCGGCCCGAGGCGGAACAGGTTGTCCAGCGCCTGGCGCAGGCGCTCCACCGCCTGGCCGGCCTGGGGAGGCAGTTGGTCGGTGGCGGCCAACGGGTCGTCGGCGCTGTTGATCAGGCGGCTGACCCCCCGCGCCCCCAGCCCCGGCACCAGGTCGGCGAGCCGGGACAGGGCGCGCACGTCCCGGCGGTTGGCGGCGAGCCGCCCGGCGGCCAGCATCATGCGCACATCGGCGTGGCCGAGCAGGTCCATCCCGGCCTTCACCCGGTAAGGGATGCCGTGGCGCAGCAGGGCACCCTCCAATGGGCGGGCGAGCCGGTTCTTGCGGTAGAGCACCGCCACGTCCTCGGCGCTGAGGCCGGCGCGCAGCCGGTCGCGGATATCCGTCACCACCGCCTCGGCCATCTCCTCCGCCTGGGTATGACGGACCAGGGTGAGCGGGGCGGGCCGCTCCGGTTGGCGTACCGCCCAGGGGTTTTTCTCCAGCCGCTGGCGGTTGTGCCGGACCAGGCTGACGGCACCGTCCACGATGGGCGGGGTAGAGCGGTAATTGCGCTCCAGCCGGTAGACCGTGGCCCGCTGTTCGTCGATAAACTCCCTCAGGTTGGCCGGCCGGGCGTGCCGCCACTCGTAGATGGCCTGATCATCGTCGCCCACCAGCATCACGCTGCGGTTTTCCGGGATCAGCAGCCGGAGCAGCCGGAACTGGGCACCATCGGTATCCTGGGCCTCGTCCACGGTGACATCCTGCAAACGGGCGCGCAGTCGCCGCTGCAACTCCGGGTTACGCCGCAGCAGCCGGGCGGGCAGCAGGATCAGGTCGGAGAAATCCATGATCGCCGCCCGGCGCTTTTCGCTGTCGTAGCGGCGCAGGCGCTGGACAAGCCGGGCGGTGGCGCCGGGACCGAACCCCTGCGCCTCCAGTTCATCGCGCATGGCCTCGAGGTGATCGGGCTCGGTCGGATCCAGGCCGGCGGCGGCCATGGCATCCTGCGCGTCCATGGCCCGCTGTCGCCGGGCCCGGTCGGGAAACGGGCCGGCGAGCAGGGCGTCCAGCATGCGGCGGCTGTCCTCGGCGTCCATGAGGGTGGCGTTGCCGGGCACGCCGATGCGCTTTCCGTGGTCGCGGATCAGTCGGCTGCCGAAGCTGTGGAACGTTCCGATCCAGGGCAGGTCCACTCCCTCGGGCAGGCGGGCGGAGAGCCGCTCCCGCATCTCTGCGGCCGCCTTGTTGGTGAAGGTGAGCAGGACCATGGCGTGGCCGGGGACACCGCTCTCGGTGAGCCGGCGGGCTGCGCGCTCGGTGGTGCAGCCGGTCTTGCCGGAGCCGGCGCCGGCCAGTACCGCCGCCGGTCCCTCTTCGTGGGCCACTACCCGGGCCTGATCCTGATCCAGCATGGGCGCTTCCCTGGTGGAGACTGTTTGCAACCGGGCTGCGGATTGTACCCGGAATCGGGCTAGAATGCGGGGCAGGCGATCGATCCAGCGGTTGACGGAGATGCGGAACGGATGGTCAAGAAGGGAGGAAGAGTGCCGGCGGTGAGGCTGTGGCTGGTCACAGTGCTCGTGCTGCTGTTGCCGGGCATCGCGTCGGCGGACTCTCTGCCTGGCCCGGTGGCCCGCGTGGTCGACGGGCTGGGGGTGGACCGGAACCACGTTAGTGTCTGGGTGCAGCGCCTGGGTGACTCTGAGCCCCTGTTGGCGCACCAGCCCGATACCCCCCGCAACCCCGCCTCTGTGCTCAAGCTCGCCACCAGCCTGGCCGCCCTGGAGGGGCTGGGCCCGGACTACCGGTGGCGGACGGAACTCCACGCCCTGGGCCCGGTGCGCGACGGCGTACTGGAAGGCGACCTGTTGATTCGCGGCGGTGGCGACCCCTTCCTGGTCACGGAGGAGTTCTGGAAGCTCACCGGTGCCTTGCGACGCAAGGGCGTTTCACAGATCACCGGTGACCTGGTGCTGGATACCCGCTATTTCGACCTGCCGGCCGAGGACCCGGGCGCCTTTGACGGCCGGCCGCGGCGCGCCTACAACCAACCCCCCCATCCCTTGCTGGTCAACTTCAACGCGGTCAGTTTTGAAATCCAGCCCACCGGGGAGGGCAGCCCACGGGTGGCCGCGGATCCGCCTCTGCCCGGGCTGGCGTTGAGCAATCGCCTCGCATTGCAGCCGGGTGCCTGCGGCGGCTTCCAGCGCGGTGTGGCGTTCCACGTGCTGGAGAACCCTGGCGGGAGTCTACCGGGGGTGCTGTTGGAGGGGCGTTACCCGTCCGGTTGCGATGACTGGCGTTTGGTGCGGACGGTGCTGCCCGTCGAGGACTATGTGCACCAGCTGTTCGGGTTGTTGTGGTCGCAGTGGGGCGGTGACTTTGACGGTGGCTGGCGCCTGGGCCAGCAGCCCGAGGACGATGCGGCGCCGCTGGTGGTGCACGAATCGCCGCCCTTGGGGCAGATACTGCGCCTGGTCAACAAATACAGCAATAATGTAATGACGCGTCACCTCAAGCTGACCTTGGGGGCGGAGCGGTTCGATGCACCGGCCACCTCCGAGAAGGGGCGCGTGGCGGTGCTGGAGGTGTTGCAGGAGCTCGGTATGGATACCGACGGTGTGGTGATGGATAACGGCGCGGGCCTGTCCCGTAACACCCGTATCACCACCCGCCAGGTGGCCCAGCTGCTGGCGCTGGCATGGGAGCATCCGTGGATGCCGGAATTTGTCTCGTCGCTGGCCATTGCGGGGCTGGACGGCACGCTTCAGCGCCGCTTCGACGAGGGGCCGGAGCGGGGGCGGATGCATCTCAAGACCGGCAGGCTTAATGACGTGGCAGCGGTCGCCGGCTATCTTCGTCCGGATGAGGGGGGCGAGCCGCTGCTGGCGGTGGTGCTGGTCAATCACCCCGGTGCCCATCAGGGGCCGGGCCAGGAGATTCAGGAGGCCGTGCTTCGATGGGCATTTCGGCAGTAGTCGGGCCACAAGCCGAGGCGCCTGGTATCGCCCTTGGCGAAGGGGGAATCGCTTGACGGTGCGCGGCGTGTCCCGTGGGCTGCGAGCAGCCCTGCTGCTGGTGTTATTGCCGTTATTGGTGGTGGCGATGCTGGCGGCCAATATCTGGTGGTTTGGTCATCGCGACGACAACGCCCCCGCCGATGCGGCGATTATCCTGGGGGCCGCGGCCTGGAACGGGCGCCCTTCTCCGGTTTTCCGCGAACGCATCCGGCACGCTGTCAGCCTGTACGAAGCGGGGCGGGTCGAACTGCTCATCTTCACCGGCGGACAGGCGCCGGGCGAGCCGCTGGCCGAATCGGTAGCCGGTGCCCGCTACGCCATCCACCACGGAGTGCCGGCAACGGATGTCCTCTGCGAACAGGCCTCGGCGGATACCCTGAATAACCTGCGGGGCGCGGCCGCGATTGTGGAATCGGAGGCCATCGGGCGGGTGCTGGTCGTCAGCGACCCGCTGCACCTGCGCCGCGCCGTGACCATGGCGCGGGACCTGGGCCTGGACGCCCATCCGTCGCCCACCGCCACCAGCCGCTTTCAGGGGATGCGTGCCAAGAGTGATTTTCTCTGGGCGGAGGTTCGCCAGTATGGGGGGTACCTGTTGCAGCGGCCTTTCCTCGACCCCAGCGCCAACCCCTCCGCTATCGGGCCGTGTGAGCCGTTGGATTAGGCCGGGCCACACCGGAATTCGCGGCGCGGCACAACAAAAAAAGCCCGGCCGGAGCCGGGCTTTTCAGAAGGGCCGGGTAGGCCGTTTCGGGCCGGTTAATCAGGCACCGAACTTGGCCTTGGCCTCCTGGCGGCGGCGGTGCAGGACCGGCTCGGTGTAGCCGCTGGGCTGCTCCTTGCCCTTGAGCACCAGCTCGCAGGCAGCCTGGAAGGCGACGCTGCCGTCGTAGTCCGCTGCCATCGGCCGGTAGTTGGGGTCACCGGCGTTCTGCTCGTCCACTACCTTGGCCATGCGCTTCATGGTCTCCATGATCTGCTCCTCGGAGCAGATGCCGTGGTGCAGCCAGTTGGCCAGCAGCTGGCTGGCGATACGCAGGGTGGCACGGTCCTCCATCAGGCCAACATTATTGATGTCCGGCACCTTGGAGCAGCCGATGCCCTGGTCGACCCAGCGGACCACGTAGCCGAGGATGCCCTGGCAGTTGTTGTCCAGCTCCTGCTGGATCTCCTCGGCGGACCAGCTGGGGTTGGTCTCCAGCGGGATGGTCAGCAGGTCATCCAGGGCAGCGCGCCGCTGACCGGCCAGCTGATCCTGCACCTCGGCCACGTTGACCTGGTGGTAGTGGATGGCGTGCAGCGCAGCCGCGGTGGGCGAGGGCACCCATGCGCAGTTGGCACCGGCCTTCGGATGGCCGATCTTGGCCTCCATCATGCCCTTCATCAGGTCCGGCATGGTCCACATGCCCTTGCCGATCTGGGCGCGGCCGCGCAGCCCGCACTCCAGGCCGATGTCCACGTTCCAGTCTTCGTAGGCGTTCAGCCAGCGGGAGCCCTTCATCTCGGCCTTGCGGATCATCGGACCGGCCTCCATGGAGGTGTGCATCTCATCGCCGGTGCGATCCAGGAAGCCAGTGTTGATGAAGATGATGCGCTCTTTGGCCTCGCGGATGCAGGCCTTGAGGTTGACGGTAGTGCGCCGCTCCTCGTCCATGACGCCGATCTTGAGGGTGTTGCGCTCCATTCCCAGCGCATCCTCGATGCGACCGAACAGCTCCACCGCAAAGGCCACCTCTTCCGGGCCGTGCATCTTCGGCTTCACGATGTACATGCTGCCGGTGCGGGAGTTGCGGTACTTGCCCAGGCCCTTCAGGTCGTACAGAGCGACCAGGGCGGTGACCATTCCATCGAGGATGCCCTCGGGGATCTCGTTGCCGTCGGCGTCCAGGACGGCCGGCGTGGTCATCAGGTGGCCGACGTTACGGATCAGCATCATGCTGCGGCCGGGCAGGGTGATGGCGCGGCCATCGGCGCCGATGTAGTCGCGGTCGGCGTTCAGCTTACGCTGGATGGTCTTGCCGCCCTTCTCCAGGCTGGTCTCCAGGTCGCCGTTCATCAGCCCCAGCCAGTTGCGGTAGACCTGGGTCTTGTCCTCGGCGTCCACCGCGGCCACGGAGTCCTCGCAGTCCATGATGGCGGTCACCGCCGCCTCCATGACCACGTCCTTGACGCCGGCCGGGTGGTCCTTGCCGATCAGGTGATCGCGGTCGATCTGGATTTCTACGTGCAGGTTGTTGTGACGCAGCAGCAGGACGGTGGGATCGTCCTCGGCACCGTTGTAGCCGGCAAGGGCTTCGGGGTCGGCCAGCCCGGTTTCGCTGCCGTCGGCGAGCTTGGCCTGCAGGCGCTTCACGCCCGCCTCGTCGGCCAATTTGTAGGCGACCACATCGCCGTGCTTGCCCTGGGCCAGCGGGGCTACCTGGTCCAGCACCTGGCCGGCGTACTCCATGACCTTCTTGCCGCGCACCGGGTTGTAGCTGGTGCCTTTCTCCGCCCCGTCGTCCTCGGGCAGCACGTCGGAGCCGTACAGCGCGTCGTACAGGCTGCCCCAGCGGGCGTTGGCAGCGTTCAGGGCAAAGCGGGCGTTGTTGATCGGCACCACCAGCTGCGGGCCGGCGATCTCGGCGATCTCCGGGTCAACGTTTTCCGTGGTGGCCTGGAAGTCCTCGCCCTCCGGCTGCAGGTAGCCGATCTCCTCGAGGAAGGCCTTGTAGGCGTTCGCATCGTGGGCCTGGCCCTTGCGCTCCAGGTGCCACTTGTCGATGGCTTGCTGCATTTCGTCCCGCTTTTGCAGCAGCTCACGGTTGCGGGGGCCCAGATCGCGTACGATGGCGCCCAGGTGGGTCCAGAAACCATCCGCGTCCACGCCGGTGGCCGGAGCGATCTCCTTGGCAACCAGGTCGTAGAGTTCTTGGGCGACTTGCAGGCCGCCGACTTCGATACGTTGAGTCATGGGTCTCCTCGCTAGATTGGGCGTTACTCACCGGGGCTGCTGGGCACGGCCCCGGGGGACGTGCGACAGGTGGTGCAGCACCCATCGGAACACTGAAGTGTAGCGCGCCCGCTCCGTGGGCGCGCAACCATGAGCCTTAGTTTTAACCCGCATGCCGATGGGATGCAAGAAAATGGAATCGGTTTCCACAAAATAAAACCCGCCTTTAGGCAGGGGCGTTCTGTGGTACCCTCGGCCACTCCACTATGGATTTATTCAAGCTCAAGAGAGGACGCCGCGAGCCCCGATCGGCTCACCGTGATATGTGGAGTCTGCGCAAGACCAAAGCCCTCTTGGGCTGGCAGCCCTTTTACCTCTCTGTCCTGGCCATCCTGCTGATCGCGGCTAGTGCAGTGTGGTACGTCTGGGCCGACTGGGACACTCGTCGCAACCTGCTGGTCGGAGAGCAGATCGCTGCGCTGGAAACCGCCGTAGACGCGGCAACCGGGGGCAGCGCGCTGGCCAGCGAGTTGCTGCACGAGGGGGTGGTCCTGCAGCCTGACTTTACCGGGGCCGTAGCGGCCGCGAATGTTGCCGATGAGCAGGGCCGCCAGGCGCTGCGGGCCTGGATCCAGGCCGATCTGGAACCTATCTTCACCCAGTTGCAGGCCCGTGGCCTGGACCAGATGCAGGTGGTGCTGGCGGACGGCACCAGCCTGGTCCGCCTGCACGCCCCGGAGGCCCAAGGGGATGAGCTGCTGCCTGAGCGGGTGGACATTGCCCGGGTGCTGGAGGAGCGGCGGCCGTTGCAGGCGGCAGGGCCGGGCCGCTATACCCAAGGCCTGCGTTATCTGAGCCCGATCGTGCACCAGGGCGAAGTGCGGGGTGTAGTGGAGACGGGCATGTCGATGGCCGCACTCCACCACCGGCTCGACGAGCTGATGCCCGCCAGCGGCTTTCGTATCCTGCTCCGCCGGGATGCGGTCACTCCCGTTGTCCGGGAGGAGGTGCTGGCCGCTTACCAGACCAGCCCGCTGTCCCCGGATTTCCTGCTGGACCATCCCCACGACCCGGAGCACTGGTATCCCGCTAATGGCACGGCCTTCGCCGAGGTAGAGGCCGAGGTGGCGCAGCAGCCCGGGTTGGAGGAGAAGCTGGCCCGAGGTGAACCCTTCGGTTTTGCCGTGGAGGCGGGCGGCGAGGGCTACATCGTGGCATTTGTCCCGCTTACGGACGCCCGGGGAGAACCCCTGGGTTACGTGGTCAGTCTGCGCGCCGCCAACGCGCTCGGCAGTCTCAACCAGCACTTTTATGTCGGGGCGGTTTTTGCGTTGTTGTTGGTGGGCGGCGCCGGGGGGCTGTGGTTGCGTTTCCTCGGCCTGCAGCGGGAGCGGCTGGAAGAGCGGGCCCAACTCCGGGCGATCTCGGACACCATGAACGAGGGCATGTACGTCTTCGATGGCGATGGCCTGATCACCCACGTCAACAGTTCCGCCGAGGAGATGCTCGGGTATTCGGCCCGCGAGCTGGTCGGTCAGCGCGCGCATGAACTGTTCCATGCCCACGGCGATGACCATTACCTGCCGGCTTCGGCGTGCCCCATCTACCATGCCGCCATGCGGGGCGAACACCTGCGATTGGACGACGAGTGGTTCTGTCGACGCGATGGCCAGCGCTTCCCCGTGCAGGTCTTTGGCGCGCCGATTGCCGAGTGGCGGGAGCTGGAGGCGGGTGATCGGCATCCGGTTTACGTGGTGACCTTCGCGGACGAGACCTACCGCCGGGCCGAGCGGGAGGCCTTGCGCAAGCTCTCCGCCGTGGTCGAGCAGGGGCCGAGCTCGGTGATGATCACCGACCGGCGGGGAGTGATCGAGTACGTCAATCCCGCCTTTGAGCGGACCACGGGGTACAGCGCCGACGAGGCGTTGGGCGCCACGCCGAAAATCATCCGGTCCGGGTTGATGCCGCAATCCTGGTACGAGGACCTCTGGGACACCCTGGAGGCGGGTGAGCCCTGGTGGGGTGAGTTCCACAACCGGCGCAAGAACGGGGAGCTCTTCTGGGAGGCCGGCGTCGTCTTCCCGCTGCGGGATGACGACGGGACGGTCAGCCATTACATCGCCATCAAGCAGGATGTAACCGGGCGGAAGGACGCGGAGCGCCGGCTGGAGTACCACGCGACCCACGACACGGTGACCGGCCTGCCCAACCGGGCGCTGGCAATGGACCGCCTGGACAATGCGGTCCGGCGGCTGGCGCACCGGCGGGGGCGCGGCTCAGGGGCGGTACTGGTGCTGGATCTGGACCAGTTCCGGAAGGTCAACGAAAGCCTGGGCCATGAGCCCGGCGATGAGCTGCTCCGGGCGGTGGCTGCCCGACTCAAGGCGGCGCTGGGGCCGCAGGACACCCTCTGTCGGCCGGGGGGCGACGAGTTCCTGGTGATCCTGCCGGAACTGCGCTCGGTGCGCCAGGCCGAGCAGGTGGCGGAACGACTCCTGGGGTCGCTGCAGGACCCGCTCTGGCTGCAGGGCCAGGAGGTGTTCATGGACGCGAGCATCGGCGTGACCCTGTTCCCGGATGACGGCACGGATAGCAGCGTGCTGCTGCGTAACGCCTACGCGGCGTTGTCCCAGGCCAAGCAGGTGGAGCGGGGCGGCTTCCATTTCTTCAAGCCGGAGGTCAACGAGAAGGCGCACCGCTGGCTGGCGCTGGAGTCCCGACTAAGGCGGGCACTGGAGCAGGAGACCCTGCACCTGGCCTATCAACCGCTGGTGGATGGCGCCACGCTGAAACCGGTGGGTGTCGAGGTGCTGCTGCGGTGGACGCTGGAGGAGCACGGCCCGGTCTCGCCCGGTGAGTTCATTCCCATGGCCGAGGAGACGGGGCTGATCATTCCCATGGGCGAGTGGGTGCTGCGCAAGGCGTGCCAGCAGGGGGTGCAGTGGCACGCGCAGACTGGTCAGTGGCTGCGCATAGCGGTCAACGTCGCCCCGAACCAGCTGGTGCAGAGTGATTTCGTGGGTGCGGTAAGGCGGACGCTGGCACGGACCGGCTTGCCCCCGCGGTGCCTGGAACTGGAGATCACCGAGCGGATATTCCTGAGCGGTGAGAAAGGCGTGATGGAGAGCCTGCGGGCCCTGCGAGACCTGGGCGTGGGGCTGTCCCTGGACGATTTCGGCACCGGCTACTCGGCCCTGAGCTACCTTCGCCAGCTGCCTTTCTCGGTGCTGAAGATCGATCGCAGCTTCGTGGCGGATGGCAGCGCCAGTGAGCGGGGCGCTCAGCTGCTGCGGTCGATCATCGGCATGGCCCACGGGCTCGGCCTGGAGGTGGTCGCCGAGGGGCTCGAGACGGAGGCCCAGGTGGCCCTGGTGCGCGCCGAGGGGGCCGACCTGTTGCAGGGCTTCTACTATGGGCGGCCGATGCCTGCCGATGCGCTGACGGCGTGGCTGCCGGCGGTGGCTGAAAGGCCACAGGGCGACGGCGAGGCCTGAGGCGGATCCACCCCGTCAGCGGTGATCGATCCGGGACCAGTCCAGCACCGCGTCCATGGGGGGCAGCCAGTCCGGATCGTGGCTGACGATGATGGCGGTGCGCCCCCGTAGCCAGTGCTGCAGGCGGGCCGCGAGGGCCCGTGCACTGTCGCCGTCAAGGCCGGCGGCGGGTTCGTCCAGCAGCACGATGTCCGGGTCGTGGAGGATCACCCGGGCCAGCGCCAGGCGCCTGGCCTCGCCACCGGACACGGTGGCACCGGCCTCCCCCAACCAGGTCGCCAGCCCGTCCGGCATGGCCCGCACCCGTTCATCCAGGCCGGTGATCCGCAAGGCCTCCCACAGGCGCTCCTCGCCGGCGTCGGGCGCGGCCACGCGCAGGTTTCCCGCCACGCTGTCGCTGAACACCGGCGCGTGTTGCTCCAGCATGCCGATGCGTTGGTGCCAGTCGGTGAGGGCAAGCTCGCGGAGGTCAACGCCGTCGACCCGGATCGTGCCTGCCCACGGGTCATCGAGCCGGGCCAGCAGTTTCAGCAGCGTGGTCTTGCCCAGCCCGCTGGGGCCGGTGATAGCCAGGTGCCGGCCTTGCGTGATATGCAGGCTGTAGTTGCTCAGCACCGGCCGGCCGGCGTGGTAGCCGTAGGTGACCCGGCGCAGTTCGATGTCAAAGCGCTCGGGCAGGCTCTGGGGGCTCTGTGGGCTGTGCACCTGCACCGGGTGTTCGGCCTGTTCCAGCAACCGGGTGGCCGCCGACCGGGTCCGGCCCAGGAACTGGAAGGCCAGGGGCAGGGGCGCCAGGGCCTCGGCCAACCCCATCAGGGCAAACAGGGTCAGGACCCACTGTGGCCCAGTGATAGCCTGCTGCTGGTGCAGCCACAGGCCCAGGATCAGGGCGGCAAACAGGGCCAGTTGCCCAGCCAGCCCGTTGAGCGCATTGCCCACGCCGGTCAGGTGCGCCATGCGCCGTTGCAACTGGGACCAGGCACGGCCGTGCTGGCCGATCAGGCGCCGCTGACGCTCGCCGCCGCCGTAGACCCGCAACTCGGCCAGGCCCCGCACGCCCTCGATGATCACGGCCCGGAAGCGTGGCTGCAGGTGGCTCATGCGCTGGCCGCTGCGCCGCCCCCGTCGCGCCGCGTCCCAGGTCAGCAGGGCACCGACGAGCAGCAACCCCAGGGCCACCAGCGCCATGCGGCCGTCCACCCAGCCGAGCAGGGCCATGGCCACCAGTCCGGCAAGCAGTGCCGCGATGGTCGGGCCGATGACCCGGATGTAGAGGTTGTCCAGCGCCTCGATATCCGCGGTCAGCCGGTTGAGCAGATCGCCGCCGCGGAGCCGGCCGAGCGACAGCGGGTCCTGTTGCGCCAGCCGCCGGAAGAGCCAGCAGCGGATATCGGCCAGCAACCGGAACGTGGCCTCATGGGTGACCAGACGCTCGCCGTACCGAGAGAGCGTGCGGGCGAGGGCGAAAAACCGGATGCCGCCGCCCGGTACGTAGATGTCCAGCCCGACGATCAGCCCCAGCCCGGCCAGTGCGGTGGCGGTGATGAACCAGCCGGAGAGGGACAGCAGCCCGATGTTGGCCAGCAGGGTGGCCAGGGTGAGCAGGGTGCCGGCCAGCATCCACGGCCAGCGGTGCATAAAGAGCCGGGCGAAGTGGGTCAGCGGCCGTTGTAATGCCTTTGGGGTCTCGTGGTTCATGCCTGACACCCCCTCAGTCGGCCGTCGTGCATCTCCAGCACGCGGTCGGCCCAGGCCATGCCGGCCGGCCGGTGGGTGGTCATGATCACGGTGCGCCCGCGCGCGACCTCGGCCAGGGTGGCCAACAGGGCCTGCTCGTTCTCCGGGTCCAGGTGGGCGGTGGGTTCATCCAGCAGGAGCAGCGGGGTGCTGCGCAACAGGGCGCGCGCCAGGGCCACCCGCTGGGCCTCGCCGCCGGAGAGCCCTTCGCCCCGTTCCCCTACCCGGGTGTCCAGCCCCGACGGCAGCAGATCGCTGAAAGCGGTGACCCGGGCCCTGCGGGCAGCGGCCTCGACCTGGTCGCGGGGCGCACCCGGGTACCCCAGGGCGATGTTGTCGGCCAGCGTGCCGTGGAACAGTTGGGCCCGTTGCCCCACCCAGGCCACGTGCTCCCGCAGCCAGTCCGGGTCCAGTTCCCGCAGGGGGTGACCGTTGAGATGGATCTGCCCCTCGCCGGCCACTAGGCCGAGCAGCAGGTGGATCAGCGTGGACTTGCCACAGCCGCTGGGCCCTGCGATCACCACCCGCTCTCCAGGGGCGACACTGAGCGACAGCTCCCGCAGGGGCCGGATGCCGCCGGGCAGTTCGACGGTCACCTTCTCCAGCTGCAGTGAGGGGGGGCCGTCCATCACCGGGCGTTGCTTGCCGTTTACCGGGCGGACCGGTGGCGTTTCGAGCAGTGCCATCAACTCGCCGGCGGCGCCGATGGCACCGGCGCGGTCGTGGTAGTGGGTGGCCAGGGTGCGCAGCGGCTGAAAGAACTCGGGCGCCAGCAACAGGATGAACAGCCCGGTGAAAAGGGTGAGCTCCGCCGAGGGACCGTAGGTGATATAGCCCAGCAGACCCAGGCCGATGTAGATGGCCAGCATGGCGATGGCCACCGAGGCGAAGAACTCCAGCACCGCCGAGGAGAGGAAGCCCACCCGGAGCACCTTCATGGTGCGTGCTCGGAAATCGTCAGAGGCCTCGCGCAGGCGGTCCTGGTCATGCCGGGTATGACCGAACAGGCGGAGGGTAGTCAGGCCGGTGATGCGGTCGAGCATCCAGCCAGACAGCCGCCCGAGGGCGACCAACTGTTTTTGCTGCAACTGCTCCGCGCCGAACCCCACCAGCGCCATGAACAGCGGGATCAGGGGCGCGGAAAAGAGCAGCAGCAGGGCGGCTAGCCAGTCCATGGGAAAGACGGTGACCAGTATCAGCAGGGGCACCCCGAGCGCGATAATCATCTGCGGATGGAAGCGGGCATAGTAGCCCTCCAGTGCCTCGACCTGCTCCAGCATGGCGGTGGACACGGTGCCGCTCTGGCGCGTGCCCAGGCCGATGGGGCCGAGTGCCAGTAGGTGGGCGTAGAGCTCTTCGCGCAACCGGTCCTTGATGCGTGTTGCCGCCTGCATGCCCGCCACCTCCTGCCCCCAGGTGCAGACGGCCCGTGCCAGGAAGACCAGTGGGAGGGCGAGGATCACCGGCCACAAGGTCTGCAAGGGCGTGGAATCGATCACCGCGGCATGGACCACGTGGGCGATCAAGGCGGATTGCAGTATGATGAGCACGCCCTGCGCCAATCCGGCCCCCGAGGCCAGCGCCAGCAGGCGCCGCGCAGGTTGCGCACGCCGGCTCAGCCACTGGCGGGCCTTTCTCTTGTCCAGGTTCTCACTCACGTCCGGGCAGGTCCTTCAGCTTCGTGCGCCAGCACAGCTCCTCATTTTCATTAGGATAGCGCTAGGTTATTTATGGCATCCTGTGGTGCTTTGTCGCGGAGGCAGGCGGTCCTGCTCATGAACCCGTTAGTATGCAGGTAAACAGACTCGTGATTGCCCGGATGCAGGACACACTCAGGTTCAAGCCTCAACAGGTGCTACGGATACTCATGTGGCTGCGGCTTTACGCCGTACTGGGCCAGGGTATCACGGTGCTGGGTGTCCACTACCTGATGGACATGGCTCTTCCGGTCACCGCGATGCTGGCCTGCGTGGGGTTGTTAGCGCTTTTCAACCTGGGCGTGTTCCTGCGGCTCCACCTGATCAAGGAGGCCAGTCACCTGGAGGTCTTCCTCCACTTGATGGTCGACTCGCTGGTGTTGACGGCCTTGCTGTTCCTCTCCGGCGGGCCCACCAACCCGTTTGTCTCCCTGTACCTGGTACCAATCGCATTGGCCGCCGTGGCCTTGCCCAGCGCCTACGCCTGGTCGGTGGGGATCGCCAGCGTCATTTTGTACGGGTTTCTGCTGGTCTGGTTCCTGCCCATGGATGATCCGCAGGAGGTGATGGCCGGCGATATCAACCTCCACCTGTTCGGTACCTGGATCAATTTCATCCTCAGCGTCATCCTGATCACGGTGTTCGTCAGCCTCATGGCCGCGACGCTGCGCCGGCAGGACATGAAACTGGCCGAAGCGCGCGAGAACACCTTGCGCAATGAGCAGATTGTCGCCATCGGAACCCTGGCGGCCGGGGCGGCCCATCAACTGGGCACCCCTTTGTCGTCCATGTCCATGGTGGTGGGTGAACTCCGGGACAACCGCCAGGAGGACGACGAGTTGCAGGAGGACCTGGACATCCTCGACTCGCAGATCCAGGTCTGTAAACAGACGCTCTCCGAGCTGATGGAGGCGGCTGGCAACGGGCGCGCCCAGAGCGGTGGGCAGGCGACGCTGCGCCAGTTCATCGGCCGGATCGTCAACACCTGGAGCCTCATGCGTCCGGAGGTGCGCCACCGGCTGCGCTTCCAGGAGCCGTTCGAAAACCCCTGCCTGTTCGCCGAACAAACCCTGATGCACGCCATCGTGAACCTGCTCAACAACGCGGCGGATGCATCGGTGGAGAACGGTAAGGACCGGGTGGACATCGACGTGACCTGTCGTAACGGCGAGATGACCCTGACCATCGTGGACGAGGGCCGCGGGCTGGACCCGGAGGCGATGGAGCGTGCAGGACGGGTTATTCACACCACCAAGCCTGATGGCATGGGGATTGGCCTGGTGCTGTCCAATGCCACCCTGGGCCGTTTCGGGGGCAGCGTTACACTGATGCCGGCGCAGAAAGGGGGGGTTGTCTCCTGTATCTGGCTGCCGCTGGACGATCTGCGGGTCGGTGATAAATTATGCAGTCATGGCGCGGGTGACGAGGATGTCGATGCCGGAAGTGCTGTTGATCCTTCCAGAGACAAGCAGGGGGTAGCTACGTGACCGACCAAGAAACCGGGACGCGAGTCCTGCTGGTTGACGATGACGAGGTCTTCTGCTCGGTCCTGGGGCGGGGGCTGACCCGTCGCGGGTACTCGGTGGAGAAGGCACACGATGCCGAGTGGGCGCTGGCGGTGGCGCGCTCGCACCAGCCCGAGCATATCGTGCTGGATCTCAAACTGGGGGATGACTCCGGGCTCAAGCTGATCCAGCCGATGCTGGAAACGGTGCCTGAAACCCGGATCATCGTGCTGACAGGCTATGCCAGCATTCCTACCGCCGTGGAGGCGGTGAAGCTGGGGGCGGCCAATTACCTGCCCAAGCCGGTAGATGTGAACACGGTGGTTGCCGCTTTCAGCGGCGAGCACGACGAGCAGGAGCCGGTGGCCGAACCGCCGACCCAGCCCATGTCGCTCAAGCGGCTGGAATGGGAGCAGATTCAACGGGTACTTGCCGAGCACGATGGCAACATCTCGGCCGCGGCCCGCGCCCTGGGGATTCACCGCCGCACGCTGCAGCGTAAGCTGGGTAAGCGCCCAGTCAAGCGGTGAGTCCCGCTTCGTGGCCTAGAGGGTGATCCCCTCGGGAGCGCGCTCCCGGTGCCGGCGGTCGGGGATGTCGGTGGACAGCCGGGCGCGTTGCTCCTCACCCTCCTGCCACCAGAGCACTTCCACCTCCTCGCCGCGGGCGGTCCCGCGTACCTGGTTCAGGAAATCCATCGGCCGTTCCAGCGTCTCGCCGTTAACCTCAAGGATAAGGGCCCCGGCGCCGATTCCGGCCTCGGCGGCATCGCCAATGGCATCGCTGACCAGCACGCCGGGCTGGTCAGGCAGCCCCAACGCATCGCGCAGCTCGTCGGTGGCCTCTACCACTGTGATACCGAGTGCGGCGACCGCCTGGTCATCGTGCAGCGGTTCGTACTGCAGATCCTCGCCCGCCTGCAGGACATCAGGTGCCACGTGTATCGACGCCCCGGTACGGGCCGCCAGCGCGATCGCGTCGCTGGGGCGGGCGTCCACGCGCACCGGATCGTCCTGGCCGGTCACCGAGAATTCCATCACGCCCATGTAGGTGCCGGCCAGCAAGCCGTCCACGTAGACCCGCTCCAGGGTGCCACCCAGGGCGGAGGTAATATGGCCCAGCAGATCGTGGGTCATGGGCCGTGGCGGCCGTTCGCCTCCCAGGGCCTGGAGGATGGCGCGGGCCTCGTTGGGCCCGATAAAGATGGGGACCACGTCGCCGGAGTCGGGTTCGCGCAATAGCACCACCGGTACGCCGCCGGGCTGGGCAATGCCCACGGTGGCCAGTTCCACCGCCACCAGTTCATCGCGGTCGGTTAGCAGATCCCTGGCCTGAGCGGAGGTGGTGGTCACCAGCAGGCAGAGGAGAACCAAAAGAATGGTGCCGGCCGGGTGGCGGCCTGTCGGGCTGTGCATGCGGGGCCTCACGCGATCGACTGTATCCATGTTCCAAGCATCGCACCTCGGCGGCGCGACTGCCACCTTGCCGACCCCGGCATACTGCGCCTGTTAGACTGTCCGGCTCCAACGGACCTGTCGAGAGGGCCGAACCCCTATATGACCACCGAGGAAATGCTGCGTGTGGGCCTCGGCCGCACGCTGTTCCGGATGACCTGGCCCATGCTCTTCGGCGTGCTGGCGCTGATGAGCTACCAGCTGGTGGACAGCGTGTTCATCAGTTACCTGGGCGTGGAGCCGCTGGCAGCGCTGGGCTTCACCCTGCCGGTGGCCCAGGTGATCATCGGGGTGCAGGTGGGGCTGGGGATAGCGACCACGGCGGTGATATCCCGGAGCCTGGGCGCGGCGCACCAGGAGCGCGCCCGGCAGCTCGGGGGGCTGGTAATCCTCGGTGGCGCCGGCATCATGGCGCTTCTGGCGGTGTTGCTCTGGCTGGTCCGGCATCCGCTGGTATTGCTCATGGGGGCGGACCCGGAGCTGCTGCCACTGATCGACGCCTACTGGGGGCCGTGGCTGCTGGCCACCTGGCTGGGGGCGCAACTCTACTTTGGCTACAGCGTCTGCCGCGCCCACGGTGATACACGTCTGCCCGGACTGCTGATGGTGTTGAGCAGCCTCATCAATGTGGCCCTGGATCCGCTCTTCATCTTTGTCTTCGGTTGGGGGTTGCCGGGGGCAGCGTGGGCGACGGTGGTGGCCTTCGGGGTATCGCTGGTGATCGTGCACTGGGCGCTGCACCGTAAGGTCCGGCTGCGATTCCGGATGCGGGCGATGAATCCGCTGAGCGCGGCGAAGGAGCTGGGGGGGATTACCGGGCCGGCGACGGTCAGCCAATTGCTGCCGCCGGTCTCAGCCATGGCTGCCACGGCGCTGGTGGCCGGTTTCGGTTCCGCTGCGGTGGGGGCGTGGGCCATAGCCACCCGGCTGGAGTTCTTCTCCATCGTCGCGGTGCTGGCATTGACCATGGCGCTGCCGCCCATGGTGGGCCGGTTCCGCGGCGCCGGCGACCTGGAGAGCATCCGCCGTGTGGTCGGTATCGCGGTGCGGTTTGTCCTGCTATGGCAGCTCGGCATCGCCGTGCTCTGGCTGCTGCTCTCCTTCTTCCTCCCGGGCCTGATCAGCCGTGATGCCGACGTGGCGGGGCTGCTCACGGATTACCTGCGGCTGGCACCCTGGAGCTATGCGGCGCTGGGGACCTGCATGCTGATGGTTTCGGTGTGTAACGCACTCGGCATGCCGTTGCGGGCACTCGTGATCGCGGTCCTGCGCCTGTTTGCCTGTTACCTGCCCGCACTCTGGCTGGGGGCGCAACTCGGCGGCATGACGGGTCTGTTCGTGGGCGTGCTGGTGGGTAATATCCTCGCAGGCGTCTCCGCCTGGCTGGCCTACCGTCAGGGCCTGGCGCGCCTGCAGGCCGAGGTGGCGGGGGCGGAAGAGGCCGCCCCCGCGTAGGGCGTTACAGCAATACCTTCTCGACCCCGCCGGAGTTCGCCCGGTCGATGAAGTCCTTCTGCCAGCCCTCGCCCAGCAGGTGCTTGGCCAGCTCAATGACGATGTAGTCCGCGTCCACGTTGGTGTCGTCGCGGTAGCGGGACAACCCCTGCAGGCAGGCCGGGCAGGAGGTCAGCATCTTGACCTTGTCCTTTTCCGGCTTGGCATCGCTGCCGGTCAGCTCGCGGGTGCCGCCGACGATTTCCTCCTCCTTGCGGAAGCGGACCTGGGTGGCGATGTCCGGCCGGTCGATGGCGAAGGTGCCGGCCTCGCCGCAGCAGCGGTCGTTCAGCGGGACGTCCTTGCCCATGAGGGTGCTGGCCACCTTGGTGCTGTCGTAGGCCTTCATCGGCTCGTGGCAGGGGGAGTGGTACATGTACTGCACCCCGTCCACGCCCTCCAGCTTGTAGTCCTTCTCCATCAGGTACTCGTGGATGTCCAGCAGCCGGCAGCCCGGGAAGATCTGCTCGAACTCGTATTTCAGCAGCTGATCCATGCAGGTGCCGCAGGAGACCACCACGGTCTTGATATCCATGTAGTTCAGGGTGTTGGCTACCCGGTGGAACAGCACCCGGTTCTCGGTGGTGATCGCCTTGCCCTTGTCCACGTCGCCGCCTGCGGTTTGCGGGTAGCCACAGCAGAGGTACCCGGGCGGCAGCACCGTGCGGGCGCCCGCGTCGTAGAGCATGGCCAGTGTAGCCAGGCCGATCTGGCTGAACAGCCGTTCGGAGCCGCAACCGGGGAAGTAGAACACGGCATCGGAGTTCTCGTCCGCCTTTTGCGGGTCGCGGATGATCGGCACGTACTTGCTGTCCTCCACGCCGAGCAGGGCGCGGGCCGGCTTTCGGGGCACATCCGGCATCGGCTTGCGCATGAAGTGCACCACCTGTGCCGGGATGTCCTGCTTGCCGGTGGTCTTGGCCGGGCGGTCCTTCGGCGTGTTTTTGTTCCTTCCGCTCACGCCCAGCTTGCGCGCCACCGAGGTGGCCATCCGCTGGGCGCCGTAGCCCCACTTGATCATGCCTTCGCGCATGGCGTTGATGGTGCGCGGGTCCTTGGCGTTGAGGAATGCCATGGAGGCCATGCTGGTGGGCTTGAAGGTGCGCTGCCCCCGCTTCTTGAGGATGTGGCGCATCTTGATGGTCACATCGCCGAAGTCGATGTTCACCGGGCAGGGCTTCTCGCACCGGTGGCAGATGGTGCAGTGGTCGGCGATGTCGTTCGCCTCGGCGAAGTGTTCCAGCGAAATGCCGCGCCGGGTCTGCTCCTCGTACAGGAACGCCTCGATCACCAGGCCGGTGGCCAGGATCTTGTTGCGGGGCGAGTAGTGCAGGTTGGCTCGCGGCACGTGGGTGGTGCAGACGGGCTTGCACTTGCCGCAGCGCAGGCAGTCCTTGATCTCGTCGTTGAGCTCGCCCAGCTCGCTCTGCTCCATGATCAGCGCTTCCTGCTGGACCAGGCGCAGGGAGGGGGTGTAGGCCCGCTCAAGGTTGGTGCCCTTCATGAGCTTGCCGCGGTTGAAGCGCTGTTGCGGGTCAACCCTTTGCTTGTACTCGGTGAAGCGCTCGATCTGCTCCTCGTCCAAGTACTGCATCTTCGTCAGGCCGATGCCGTGCTCGCCGGAGATGACCCCGTTGAGGCTGCGCGCCAGGTCCATCACCTGGTCCACGATGCGCTCGGCCTCGTTCATCATCTCGTAGTCGTTGGAGTTGACCGGGATATTGGTGTGCACGTTGCCGTCGCCGGCGTGCATGTGCAGGGCGACGAACAGTCGGCTGGTGAGCACCTGATCGTGGATGGCGTCGATGCGCTCCACCACCGGCTCCATGCTGGCCCCGTGGAAGATCTCCTTTACCGGTTTCTCCACCTCGGCGCGCCAGGACACGCGCAGGCTGTGGCGCAGTATCAGCTGGACCAGCGGCTCATCGCCGCGGGCATCGACCCGGGCGGCATCGTCCAGCAGGTCCACGTGCTGGCTGACCGGGTCATCCAGGTGCTCCAGGATGCCGGTCCAGCGGTCATGCACGGCCTGCACGTGCTCCCGGGCCAGCTTGACCTTGCTCGCCAGCATGGAGTCCCCTTCGGCGCTCTCCTCGTAGTCGGGCAGGCGCTTGCGCTCGGGCATGTCGCCGTCCAGGTACTCCAGTGTGGCGGCGGTCATGGCCAGCTTGTTGCGAATGGACTGGACGATGTTGATCCGCTCGATGCCCTCGCTGTACTCCGCCAGCTTGTCCAGCGGAATGACCACGTCCTCATTGATCTTGAAGGCGTTGGTGTGAGCGGCGATGGCGGCGGTGCGCGAGCGGTCCGCCCAGAAGGTGCGCCGGGCCTCGGGGCTGATGGCCACGTAACCTTCGGCATTGCGCGCATTGGCGATCCGGATCATGCGCGAGGCGGCATCGGCCACGGCCTGCTCGTCGTCGGAGACGATATCGCCGATCAATACCATCTTGGGCCGCTCGCGGCGGGTGCCCTTCGGGGTGTATTTGACCGCCCGGACGTAGCGCTCGTCCAGGTGTTCCAGGCCGGAGAGGAGCACCTGGTCATCCGTGTCCAGGTCGTCCTTGATCTCCACGATGGCCGGCACGGCCTCGCGCAGGTCCTTGCCGTAGAACTCCAGGCAGACCGTGCGGATGTGCTCGGGCATGCGGTGCAGCACGAACACCCCGGAGGTGATCAGGCCGTCGCAGCCCTCCTTCTGCACGCCGGGCAGGCCGCCGAGGAACTTGTCGGTCACGTCCTTGCCCAGCCCCACGTGGCGGAACTTGCTGCCGGGGAATTCCAGCACCTCGGGCTCGCCCATCTGGGTCTTGTTGTCGGCGGCATAGCGGGTGATGCGGAATCGCACCGTCTCCTGGTCGTGGATCTTGCCCAGGTTGTGGTTCAGCCGCTCCACCTCCAGCCAGGTGGCATCCGGCGTCACCATGCGCCAGGAGACGAGGTTGTCCAGGGTGGTGCCCCATAGCACGGCCTTCTTGCCGCCGGCGTTCATCGCGATGTTGCCGCCGATGGTGGAGGCATCCTGTGAGGTGGGATCCACGGCGAAGACCAGGCCGTGTTTGCCGGCCAGGTCGGACACCCGGCGGGTGACCACGCCCGCCTCGGTGCGCACGGTGGGCACCTTGTCGCCGTCGCGATCCGGCAGCTCACGCCAAATGACGTCGCTGATGCCTTCCAGCTTCTCGGTGTTGATCACCGCCGAGTCCTCGCTCAGCGGGATGGCCCCGCCCGTGTAACCGGTGCCGCCGCCGCGGGGGATAACGGTGAGGTCCAGGTCAAAGCATGCCTGCACCAGCCGCGCCATCTCCTCCTCGGTGTCGGGGCAGAGGACCACGAAGGGCAGTTCCACGCGCCAGTCGGTGGCGTCGGTGACGTGGGATACACGGGAGAGGCCGTCGAAGCAGATGTTGTCCCGCCGGGTGAGGCCGCGGAAGCGCTTCAGGGCGTCGGCCCGGCGCTGGCGTATGGTGGGAAACCAGTCCTCGAAGCGCTTGACCGCGGCGCGCGCCTCTTCGGCCAGTTTGAGTGCCTCCTGGTTGCCCTCGGCCCGCTGGACGATCTGGTCGAGCCGATGGTGCATGGCGTGGACCAGGTTGTCCAAGCGCTTGCGGTGCTTGAGCAGGTCATCCTGCAGGTAGGGATTACGACACACCACCCAGAGATCCCCCAGCACCTCGAAAAGCATCCGGGCGCTGATTCCGGTGCGGCGCTCGCCACGCAGGCGGTTTAATCGTTCCCATGCATCCTCGCCGAGAAAGCGGATCACGATCTCGCGATCGGAGTGGGACGTGTAGTTGTAGGGGATCTCGCGGATGCGGGTCATGCTCGTCATGGAGTGGTGGTCCGTGATCACTGCGAAAATGGCTGCTTATGATAACAGGCCTGAGCGGCTAGAAGCATAGTGATGGACTCAGGAAAGGGTGAAATGAGTCGCACAGGGACACGGTTGTCTCTAAGGGCATGGAGGGTAGGGCGGGACTGTTGACAGCCCCGGTCTGGATCCGGATAATGCGCCCCACTTGTCGAGAGACAGGTTGCTAGTCCCCTTCGTCTAGAGGCCTAGGACACCGCCCTTTCACGGCGGCGACAGGGGTTCGAATCCCCTAGGGGACGCCAACACCGAAAAGCCCGGTTGCCACAGGCAGCCGGGCTTTTCTTTCATCTGTACCGGGAATGTGGACAGGCGGGTTGGCATTGCTCTGTTAGACTGCAGACTGTGTCTGCCAGCGACAGTGCGGAGCCTCACAGGGAATGAGCGAACAAGAGTTCAGGGCCTTCCTGCCTCCGGCCAGCCTCCACCGGCTAGGCCTTTTGGAACAACCCTTCGGGGACCGTCCCCACGGGCCAGCGATATTCGAGGATGCGGCCTACCGCACCCAGGTGAACGTCGCCCTCAACCTGCTGCAAACCGGCGAGCGGATGCTCCTCATCCGCGGCGAGCCCGGCCTGGGCAAGACCACCTTCATGCGCAAACTGCTGGACTCGGCCCAGCCCGGGCTCGACTTCGAGCCCTGCGTTGCGGACCCGGATCTGCTTTTCAGCGACATCTGGCTGGAGTACTTGGGCCGGCTCGATCCCAGCACCGACTACGGCGATCACATCCGCCATACCCAGCTGGTCAACCTCATCCAGGGGATGAACCGCCGGGGGCAACGGCCGGTACTGCTGATCGACGACGCCCACGACCTGGCGGACGACACCTCCGGCCAGTTGCTGGATTTCTGGCGTGAAATGGCCGAGGCCCGGGAGGCGTTCGGCCTGGTGGCGGCCGTCGACCCCGGGGTGGAAGGGAGCGAGGAGGGCTACCTGGCGGGTACCCGGTTGGACGCTTCCCGCACCTACAACATCACCCTCTACCCCTTCGATCTGGACCAGACAGAGCGTTACCTGCAGCACCGGTTGCAACTGGCGGGTGGTGAGAGCAGCCTGCTGACCCGCAAGGATGTGGAACGGATTTACGAACGCTCGGGTGGTCGCCCCGGGTTCATCAACCTGGCAGCCCGCGATGTGCTGCAGGAGAAGGCAGCGCGGGGGGCCAAGGGGTTCTCCCTGGCCCTGCCCCGCTTACCGGGTCTGCAGGCCCTCAAGGGGGTGCTGCCTGCAGGCCGGGCGCGGCACGCACTGGCCGGCGGTGTGGCCGTGGTTGTGGGTGGGCTGTTGGTGGTCAACCTGTTCCCCGGCTCCGGTGACGAGGATGCCGAGATCGTTGATGACGAACTGCAGCTGGAACTGCCGGCGTTGACGCAGGCGGAACCTGACGCCGACGAGCCTGAGTCCACGGACCATCTGCCCATGGGTATGACCCGCGACGAGCCCTCCGAGGAAGCCCCGGACGTGCCGGTGCCCGACGAAGCGGAAGCGGAGCCGGCGCCGGAACCGGCACCTGAGCAGATACCGGACGTGGAGGCCGAGCCGGCACCCGAGCCGGAATTGGAGCCCGCGCCTGAGCCTGAACCCGAGCCCGAATCCGAACCCGAGCCGGCGCCTGAGGACCCCGCCCCCGAGGAGGAGGTGTCCGAGCTAGAACCGGATGAGCCCGTCGATGCGGAGGCGGCCGAGCAGAGTCCTGTTCAGCAGTGGCTGGATGAGGCGCATACGTGGGTGCGCGAGCAGCCGGACGGCCATTACACCATTCAGGTGCTGGCCGCCGGCAGTCCCGACACGGTGCTGCAGTACATGCGGCAACATGACTTGGACGAGCAGGGCCACCTTGTACGAACCCAGCGGCAGGGTAATGACTGGTACCTGGTGCTGGTGGGGAGCCATGCCGATCGGGATGCCGCCCGGGATGCGATCGAGGACCTGCCCGACGCGGTCCGGGCGGCGGGGCCCTGGGTTCGCAGTATCGAATCCGTGGCCGAGTCCATGCCCTGAGCGGTGGCGGTGATCGTCCGTCGCGGTCATTAAAAAGGCCCCGCACCGGCAACGGTGACGGGGCCTTCCTTTTGCTGGCCGGCCGCGGCGGGTAGGCCGGTTCGCGTCACTCTAGTCGCTGTTCATCACGCCCAGGATGTTCAGCAGGCTGATGAACAGGTTATAGATGGCCACGAACAGCGTCACGGTGGCCATGATGTAGTTGGTCTCGCCACCGTGAATGATGTTGCTGGTCTCCCACAGGATCAGACCGGACATCAGGAGCACGAACATTACGCTGACCGCCAGCGAGAGCATGGGCATCTGGAAGAAGATGGCCGCCAGCCCCGCCAGGAACGCCACGATGATACCGGCGAACAGGAAGCCCCCCATGAAGCTGAAGTCCTTGCGCGAGGTGAGCGCGTAGGCCGACAGCGACAGGAAGATGGCCGCCGTGCCGCCAAAGGCCTGCATGACGATCTGACCGCCGTTGGGCAAGGCCAGGTAGGCGCTGACGATTGGACCCAGGGTAAAGCCCATGAACCCGGTGAGCGCGAACACCGCGGGCAGCGCCCAGATGCTGTTACGCAGGTAGCTCACCAGGAACAGCAGGCCGAAGTAACCCACCAGGGTGATGATCAGCCCGGGGTGGGGGACCTGCAGCACCATGGAGACGCCGGCCATGGCCGCGCTGAACAGCAGCGTCATGGACAGCAGCATGTAGGTGTTACGAATGACCTTGTTGGTGGCCAGCACCGACTCCGCCGGGCGGGCGGGTGCCGGGGCCTGGTAACGGTCTGTCATCGTCGTCCTTCCTCCTTGTTGCGTCACTTGCCGGCGCGGCAGCCCTGTTGCCTGCCCAGCGCACGGTGGCAATCGCGGGGTTAACCCGATCCGGACACAGTCTAAACCAGGTCACGGCCAATGACATCAATGCGCGTCGCCCGTGCCCCGCGCGTGTGGATGGTGCGTTGCAGCGCGCAGTGCCGCCATTCCGGGAAGCTTGCGTCTGTCCGTCAAAATGAATAAGTTGGGCCCCGCCGCCGGCAGGGGTGGCGATTCCGCGTTGCAACACCAACAGAGGGTGCCGTCTTGAATATCGTCTGCCTGGATCTTGAAGGGGTGCTGGTGCCCGAAATCTGGATCGATTTCGCCGACCTCACCGGTATTGATGAACTGCGCGCGACCACCCGCGACGTGCCGGACTACGATGAGCTCATGCAGATGCGCCTTGCGGTGCTGGAAAAGCACAACCTCGGGCTGCCCGACATCGAACAGGTGATCGACCGCATGCAGCCTCTGGAGGGCGCCAGGGCCTTTCTGGACGGGCTGCGCGAGCGGTACCAGGTGGTCATCCTCTCCGACACCTTCTACGAGTTCGCCCGGCCGCTGATGCGGCAGCTGGGCTGGCCGACGCTCTTCTGCCACAAGCTGGGCGTGGAGCAGGACGGCCGTATCAGCAGCTACCACCTGCGCCTGCGCGACCACAAGCGCAAGGCGGTGGAGGCCTTCCGTGAGCTCAACTTCAACACGGTGGCCGCAGGCGATTCCTACAACGACACCACCATGCTGGGTGCGGCCCATGCGGGCATCCTGTTCCGGGCGCCGCAGAACGTGGTGGATGAATTCCCGCAGTTCCCCGTGGTGCACGGCTACACTGACCTGCGCGCCCGGGTGGACGAAGCCCTCGCCAGTATGGATGGATGACCCCATGGCCGAGCAGTCGCAAGGGCAGGACGCCCCGAAGACCGAGGACCAGGCCCGCACCCTGCGAGTTGCCATCGTGGCCGATACCCACGGCTTCCTCGACCCCCGTATCGGAGACGAGATCGCCGAGTGTGACCTGGCCGTGCACGCCGGGGATATCGGTGGCGCTGCCGTGCTCCTCGCCATGCAGCCGAAAGAGGAGCTGGTGGCGGTGAAGGGCAATGGCGATGTGCCGGAGACCTGGCCCTCCCACGAGGTTCACATGCTCGACACCTTGCCCGAGGAGGTGGTGCTGGACCTGCCCGGCGGGCAGCTGGCTGTTGTGCACGGGGAGCGTGCCGGCCGGCCAGAAGCGCGCCACCGGAACCTGCGGCGGGACTACCCCGATGTGCAGGCCATCGTCTACGGCCACAGCCACGAACTGGTGATCGACGACGCGGAAACGCCCTGGGTGTTGAACCCGGGTGCGGCCGGGCGGATCCGCACCAAGGCCGGCCCCTCCTGCCTGATCCTGGAATGCGGGGAGGCGGGCTGGAAGGTAGAGCCGTTGCAGCTGGAGCCGCGCAAGTACAAGGCGGTGTGACGTCGCCCGTGGCCCGCCCCGGACGGGGTCCGCCCCGGCGGGCTCCTACCGTGGCGGGTAGTGCCTTACAATGCGCCGCATGACTGCCAGAGCACGCCAGACCCGTAGTATTCCCGAGCCCCTGAAAGCCCTGCGCCCCCGGATCGACCAGGCCTTTGGTCCGGAGCGGCCCGGGCTGCGCAAGCGCCTGGCCGGCCTGGAGCGCCGGGCCCACGCCGGCAAGCCCTTCGACAAAGGGCTGGAGAAGCTCGAGCGCGATCTCGCCCTGGCCTGCCAGCGGGCGGAGGCGCGCGCCGCCAGCCTGCCCACGCCCACCTACGACCCCGACCTGCCCGTCAACCAGCGCCTGGATGACCTCCGCGAGGTGATCCGCGACAATCAGGTGGTGGTGATCTGCGGGGCCACCGGCTCCGGCAAGTCCACCCAGATCCCCAAGATCTGCATGGAGCTGGGGCGTGGGGTGCACGGCTGGATCGGACATACCCAGCCGCGGCGCCTGGCCGCCCGCACCCTGGCCCAGCGAATCAGCGACGAGTTGGGCACGCAACCGGGCGACGCCGTGGGCTACAAGGTGCGCTTCACCGATCGGGTAAGCGAACGTACTCACCTGAAGCTGCTCACCGACGGCATGCTGTTGGCTGAGATCCAGGGGGACCGCCATCTGGATGCCTACGACACCCTGATCATCGACGAGGCCCACGAGCGCAGCCTCAACATCGACTTCATCATGGGCTACCTGAAGCGGTTGCTGCCGCGGCGGCCCGACCTGAAGCTGATCATCACCTCAGCCACCATCGACCCCGAGCGCTTTTCGAAGCACTTCGACGACGCCCCCATCGTGGAGGTCAGCGGCCGCACCTATCCGGTGGAGGTCCGGTACCGCTCCATGGTGGACGACGAGGACGAGCGCGACGAAGACCTCCCCGGGGCGGTGGTGGATGCGGTGCAGGAGCTGGCCCGGGAGCCGGGGCAGGGGGATGTGCTGGTCTTCCTCTCCGGCGAGCGGGAGATCCGGGAATGCACCGAGGCGCTGCGCAAGAAACACCCGCCCCATACCGAGGTGCTGCCACTCTACGCCCGGCTCTCCGCCGCCGAGCAGCAGCGGGTGTTCAACCCCAAGGGGGGCGGGCGCCGGGTGGTGCTGGCCACCAACGTGGCGGAGACCTCCGTGACCGTACCGGGGATACGCTACGTGGTGGACTCCGGCTACGCGCGGATCAACCGCTACAGCTACCGGACCAAGGTCTCGCGCCTGCCGGTGGAGCCCATCAGCCGGGCGTCGGCCAATCAGCGGGCCGGCCGCTGCGGGCGGGAGGCGCCGGGTGTGGCCATCCGCTTGTACAGTGAGGAGGATTTCGCGGGGCGGCCGGAATTCACCGACCCGGAGATCCTGCGCACCAACCTGGCCGCGGTCATCTTGCAGATGAAGGCCCTGGGGCTCGGCGACATCCAGCGCTTCCCCTTCGTGGAACCGCCCGAGCACAAGTTTGTCAACGACGGCTTCAAGCTGCTGCACGAGTTGGGTGCGGTGGACAGCGGGCGGGAGCTCACCCCGCTGGGCCGCCAGCTGGCCCGCCTGCCGCTTGACCCACCGGTGGGCCGCATGCTGCTGGCGGCGCGCGACCAGGGGGTGCTGGACGAGGTGCTGGTTATTGCCGCTGCGCTCTCGGTGCAGGACCCCCGGGACCGGCCGCTGGACGCCCAGCAGGCGGCGGACAGCGCCCACGGCCAATGGCGGCACGAGAAGAGTGACTTTCTCTCCTTCCTGCTGCTCTGGCAGGCCTACCACCGGCAAAAACGAAAACTCAGCAACCGGCAACTGCGCCAGTGGTGCCGTGAGAACTTCCTGAGCCCCCACCGGATGCGGGAGTGGCTGGATATTCACCGCCAGATCCGCGAACTGGTGGCCGGGCTGGAGGGGGCCAGGGGCAAGCCGGGCGCGGACAAACCCCGGCCCCTCCAGGCACTGGACGATGCCCCGCTGCGCGAGCACCTGGATGCACAGTACCAGGCGATCCACGAGGCGCTGCTCACCGGGCTGATCAGCAACGTGGCCCACCACCAGGAGAACAAAGAGTACCTGGGCCCCCGCGGCGTGAAGCTGATGATCTTCCCCGGGTCGGGGCAGTTCAAGCGCAACCCGAAATGGATCGTGGCCGCCGAGTTCGTGGAGACCAGCCGCCTGTTTGCCCGGACGGTGGCCGAGGTCAAGCCGGACTGGATCGAGCGTATCGGCAGCCACCTGATCAGCCGCAGCTACTCCGAGCCCCACTGGGAGAAGAAACCGGCCCAGGTGGGTGCCTTCGAGAAGGTCACCCTCTACGGTCTGGTTCTGGCCAGCCAGCGTCGGGTGAACTACGGGCCCATCGATCCGCCGACCGCACGCGAGATCTTCATTCGGGAGGCACTGGTCCAGGGGGAGTACCGCACCCGCGCCCCGTTCTGGGCGCATAACCGCCGGTTGATCGAGGAGATCGAGCGGCTGGAGGCCAAGGCGCGCCGCCGCGATGTGCTGGTGGACGAGGAGGCGCGCTTTCGCTTCTACGAGCAGCGGATACCGGAAGGGATCTACAGCGGCGCCGCCTTTGAACGCTGGCTCAAGAAGATCGCCCGGGAGGACCCGAAACGGCTGCACATGAGTCGCGAGGCGCTGATGCGCGACGATGCCGACGTGGTGTCCGGTGAGGCCTATCCCGACCGGCTGCGCTTGCCCGGCGGGTTGGAGTTGCCGCTGGAGTACCACCTGGAGCCGGGCAGCGAACTGGACGGCGTGGTGGCCCGGGTGCCCGTGGCAGCGCTCAATCAGCTGCGCCCGGAGCCCTTTGAGTGGCTGGTCCCGGGGCTGCTGCAGGAGAAGGTGGTGGCGCTGATCCGTGCGCTGCCCAAGGCGGTCCGGCGTAACTTCGTGCCCGCACCGGACTACGCCCGGGCCGTGCTCGAGGCGATCCCCCACGGTGAGGGCTCCTTGACGGATGCCGTGGCCCGCCACCTGAAGCGCATCACCGGTGTGGACATCCCGCCCGGTGCGCTGGACGCGGTGGAACTGCCGGTGCACCTGCGGATGCACTACCGGGTGCTGGACGAACAAGGCAAGACCCTGCGCACCGGGTCCGACCTGGCCAGGCTGCAGGCGGGGCTGGGCGACGAGGCCAGTCAGCGCTTCGCCGAGACAGGCGGTGGCACGGAGGCGTGGTCGAGAGACGGCATAAAGACGTGGGATTTCGGCGACCTGCCAGAAACTGTTGAGATTGAACGTAATGGCCTCACCATTCGCGGTTATCCTGCCCTGATCGAGCAGGAGGACAGCGTGCGGCTGACCTTGTCGGATAGCCCGGACGAGGCCGAGCGGCAGAACCGAGCCGGTATCCGCCGTCTGTTCATGCTGGCGCTGCCGCAGCAGGTGCGGTACCTGCGCCGCGGGCTGCCGGGCCTGGACAGGCTGCGGCTCGCCTACCGCGGCTTGGGGTCGGACGAGGACCTCAAGCGGGAGCTGGTTCACGCAGCCATCGACCGGACCTTCCTCGGGGAAGCACTGCCGCGTTCCGAGGCGGCGTTCGGGGAGCGCCTGGAGCGGGGCCGGCCGCAACTGGTGGAGAACGCCCAGCGGCTGGTGGACGGGCTGGACGAGGTGCTGGGCCGCTACCAGGCGGTCCGCAAGGCGCTCAAGCAATTCAACGCGTTGGCCCTGATGGACAGCCTGAAGGACCTGCAGGAGCACCTGGACAGCCTGGTATATCCCGGTTTCCTGCGGGAGACACCGCCGGAGCATCTGGCGGAGTTGCCCCGCTACCTGCGCGCCCTGGAGCGGCGGGTTGAAAAACTGCGTCAGGACCCGGGTAAGGACCGGACGCCCTTGCGCAGTGTGCGGCCATGGTGGGAGAAGTGGCGGGAGCGCCGCGAGCGTCGCGAGGCGCAGGGCAAGCCGGATCCCGCCCTGGAGCGCTTCCGCTGGCTGCTGGAGGAGTACCGGGTGTCGCTGTTCGCGCAGGACGTGGGGGCGAAGGAGAAGGTTTCGGAGAAGCGGCTCAAGGCGGCCTGGAAGGAGGTGGCCTGAGGCCGCGCCGGGTCAGGCTGGCGTGGCCCCGGCGCCCGGTTAGTGGGCCACCAGGCGGTCGCGCCCCTTCTGCTTGGCCTGGTACAGACGCCGGTCGGCCAGTTGCAGCAGGTTCTCCACGTTGCGTTGATCCTGCGGCAGCTCGGAGATGTCCGCCAGGCCGGCGCTGGCCGTCAGTGGCATCACGGTACCGTCATGGCTGAAGCTGAACTCGCGGGTGGTCTCGAGCACCCGGCTGGTGATGGCCCGGGCCTGCTCCATCTCCGTCTCCACCAGCACCACCACGAACTCCTCGCCGCCATACCGGGCCACAATGTCGAATACCCGGTGGTTTTCCCGCAGGATGCCGGCAAAATCCTGAAGGGCGCGATCGCCGGCCAGATGGCCGTGCTCGTCGTTCAACTGCTTGAAGTGGTCCAGGTCCAGCAGGCTCAGGCAGAAGTTGCGACCGGTCCGCTCGTACTCCTCGATCAGCGCCACGAGCCTTGCCCGCAGGAAGCGGCGGTTGAACAGCCCGGTCAACGGATCGGTGACGGAGAGGCCGCGCAACTCCTCCTCCAACGCCTTTCGTGCCAGGGCTGCGGCGAGCAGGTTGCCCAATACCACGAGCAGGTCACCCTGGTCCCGGCGCCAGTCCCGCGGCGCCAGTGAGTCAAACCCGAGGAAGCCGATGACCCGGTCCGGGGTGGCCACCGGGACGCAGTACAGTGTGCGCACCCGTTGGTCACGTAACAGGGCCTGCTCGGCGGCGGCTTCCGGGGGTAGCTCGTCCACATCCTCGATGAAGACCACATCGTGGCGATTGCGCAGGGCCTCCATGCGCTGTCGCCACCAGGGGTAGCCGTCGAGCGACACCGCCTGGCTCTTCTGAATCATCGAGTCGACCCCGGGGGCGCACCATTCGTGGGTGTTGCACAGGGTGGTCCCATCATCCGAGAACATGTAGAAGTAGGTGCGGTCCACCCCGAAAAACCGCCCGGCCCGGGCCAGCATGTCGTTGATCACCGAGTCAATATCCTCGGCGTAGCTGCGCACGAAGCGAGTGGACAGGTCGGCGACCAATTCGGTGAAGCGCAATTGGTAGAGCAGCTCGCCCTCCATGGACTTGCGATCCGTGACATCGCGGGCAATGCCCACGTAGGCCTCCACCCCGCCGTTGTCGCCATACAGCGGGGAGGCGTTGGAGGTGTGCCAGCGCCACGTCCCATTGGCGTGTTTGACCCGGTATTCAATCCCGCTCTGCTTCTTGCCCGTGAGATAAAGGCGTTCCAGGAATTCCATGCAGGCCGGCAGGTCGTCCGGGTGGACGAATTCGGCGATATTGCGTCCGGTGACGGTTTCCGCCTCGTGCCCGAGGAGTTCCGGCCAGTTGGGCGAGACGTAGGTGAGGACGCCTTCGGGTGAGACGGTGTAGATGATGTCGTTGACGTTCTCCACCAGCTGGCGGTATTTCGCCTCGCTGTGGCGGAGTGCCTGCTCGAGTTCGTAGCGCCGGTTGATATCGAAGAGGGTGCCGATAATCGCCGGGTGCCCATGGTGCTGCACCCGCCCCGCGCTCAATTCCACCCAACGGGGGCTGCCGTCCTGGCGGATGATCCGGATGGCATACCGCGCCGGCACCCGGTCCCCGCGCAGGCGAGCCGCCGCGCGGGCCTCCACGGTCGCTCGGTCTTGCGGGTGGACCAGCGCCCGCCAGTCCATGCCGATGAGGGTATCCTCGTTGCGCCCGAGGATCTCACAGAGCGCCGGGTTGACGGCCACCAGCTCGTGCAGCCGGGCGATGAAGATACCGGCGGCGGTGTTATGGGAGAGGGTGCGGAAAAGTTCGCGCTCGTCGTAAAGCTGCCGGGTGCGGCTTTGTACCTCGTCGGCTAACCGGTGCCGTTGTCGCAGTTGCAGGATCAGGGCCAGAACGGCTGCCATCAGCGTGGCAGGGATCAGGACAATAAAGAGCCAGTTTGGCAGCACGGCGATCTATGGCCTCCGGCTTCTCCCCGGGAGGGAAGCAACAGCGCACGTGTCTGCCATTCTAGGCGGGAAAACCCCACGCGCAAGCTTAAAATCAGTCGTGGGGGTCCCAGCTGAAGGCGTACGTCCCCCGGCCTGCGGCCTTGGCCCGGTACATGGCGTGGTCCGCGGTCTGAACCAGGCGGCCGGCGTGCACACCGTCTTGGGGGCATAGGGCGATGCCGACGCTGGCGCTCAGGTGCAGGGTTGTGTCGTCGAGCTGGAAGGGCGCCTCCAGCGCCTTGATCAGCTTTTCCGCCACATGAGCGGCGTCGTTGGTGCAGGTGATATTCTCCAAGACCAGTACGAACTCATCCCCGCCGATACGGGCCAGCAGGTCCCCGGCCCGGACCGAGGCATTCAGACGGACGGCCACCTCGCGAAGCAACAGGTCACCGGTGGTATGGCCCAGGGTGTCGTTGACGACCTTGAAGCCGTCCAGGTCGAGGAACAGCACCGCTACCTGTGCGTTCCGCCGGCTTGCCCGGGAGAGTGCCTTGCGCAGCTGGCGCTGCAGTTCGGATCGGTTGGGGAGCTCCGTCAGCGGGTCGAAGTGCGCCAGGTGATCCAGTCGGGAGAGGGTCTCGCGCCACTCGGTGATGTCCCTCAGCATGGCCAGGCGTGCCTGCTTTTTGCCCCACGGGATGCGGGAGGTCAGCATCTCGGCCACCACCAGGTCACCCTCGGGGCGGATGATGTCCACTTCGTTGCGTTCGCCCCCGGTGGGCAGCCCGAGCGGGCGGCCCAGGAGTTTTTCCACGCGGCGCCCGAAGAGCTTTGCCGCCGCGGGGTTCGCATAACGGACCAGGCCCTGGTCATCGGTCACCACGATGGCATCGCTGGAGTGGCGAACGATGATCTCGAACAGCTGGTCCTCCTCGGGGCCGTCCCCATGTCCGGAATGCCGAAAGGCGGCCAGCCGGCGGTTGCACAGCGGGTGCGGGCGGTGGGGGCTCGGGGTGTTGTTCTTTTGCGATACGTTTTGCATGGTTTTCTTGATGGCGGGTGTCAGGATTTCGGACATCGTGCGCAAAAAGCTTTCCGAAGCGTAGCAAATACGCGCCGGACCTGATGCCTATTGCGGCTCAGTCCCGCCCTTTGGCGAGGATGGGCAGCAGCTCCAAGTCCTCCAGGACCTGCTCGTGATCGGCCAGGTCGCCGACGATACGCCTGACCGGGTGGGGTAACTCGCGTATCAGCGTGGGCGTGGCGAACACCTGCTCGCGGGCTGCCGCCTGGGGGTCGAGCAGGATATCCACGATCTCGAGTTCGTAACGGCCACCGAGCTCCTCGGCGCAGATCTGCTCCAGGTTTTCGAGGGCGTACCGGGACCGGTCGGTGTGATCGGAGATGAACAGCCGCAGGAGATAACGTTCGGTCATGGCGGTGCCCCCGTTTCGAGTGGGAATGCGCACGGCATTCCACAATTTGTCTACTAGTATACGGTGTCCGGGTCACGGGCCCAAGCGGATGCAAAGCGGCGAAGGGTCGCGGTAGGCTAGGCGGGTGTTGCGGATAGCCACGATGCGATAACGAAACCGAAGGAGGCTGATATGGGTTTTGCACTATCCGATCTGAACCTGACCACCACTGCGTTTACCGACGGCGGCGCGATTCCTGCCCGCTATACCGGTGAGGGCGAGGACGTCTCGCCGGCGCTGGATTGGGGCCAGGCGCCCGAGGGCACCAAGGCCTTTGCGGTGATCTGCCACGACCCGGATGCGCCGCTGGTCAGCCCGGGTGGCACCTGCGGCTTCGTGCACTGGGTGCTGTACAACATCCCGGGAGACGTCAACCAGTTGGAGGAGGGCACCCAGGCGTACACGCCAGGCAAGAACGATTTTGGCAACGTCGGTTATGGTGGCCCCATGCCGCCGGACGGCCACGGCGTGCACCGCTACTATTTTTGGGTGCTGGCCCTGGATACCGATGAGCAGTTGCCCTCCGGCCTGAGCCTCTGGCAGATGCTGGAGCGGCTGGAGCCGAACATCATCGGGATGAACCGGCTGGTCGGTACCTACCAGCGCGACTGATGGGACGGCCCCGGCTGGCACGGCCGGCGAGTGCCGGTTGTGCCAGCCTCCGCTCTGGTCTCCTTTAAACAGGGGTCAGATGCCCGCCAGCGCCTGCTCCAGGTCGGCGATCAGGTCCTTTGCGTTTTCGATGCCGGCCGAATAGCGGATCAGACTCTCCGGGATGCCCGCCGCCCGGCGCTCCTCGGCAGTCAGTTCCACGTGGCTGGTGACCCGAGGTGGGCCCACGAGGGTGGAGACCGAGCCCAGGCTGGCGGCCTTGTGGGCCAGACGCATCCGCGGCAGCAGCCGCTTGACCTGCTCGAAGTCGCCTTTCAGTGAGAAGCTGAGCATGCCGCCGTAGCCGTCCATCTGCGCCTTGGCGATGGTGTGGTTGTGGTGGTCCGGGAGCCCCGGGTAGAAAACGGCCTCCACCTTGTCGTGTTCATGCAGGTATTCGGCCACACGCTGGGCGTTCTCGTTGTGGCGCTGGATGCGCAATTCCAGGGTCTTCAACCCGCGCAGGATCATGTAGGCGCTGTTGGCGTGGAGGGTGGCGCCGTTGATCTCCCGGTAGTGGAAGACCCGGTCGACGATATCCTTCGGGCCACAGAGGATGCCCCCCATGGCGTCAGAGTGGCCGTTCAGGTACTTGGTCGCGCTGTAGAGGACCAGGTCAGCCCCCAGGTCCAGCGGCCGCTGATTCACCGGCGTGGCAAAGGTGTTGTCCACTACTACCAGCGCGTGGTGTTCGTGGGCCACCCGGGACAACCGTGCGATGTCCACCACCTTCAAGGTGGGGTTCGTGGGGGTCTCCAGGTAGAGCAGCTTGCAGCCCTTGCGGATCTCCGCCTCGATTGCGTCGAAATCCAGCGTATCGCACAGGGCGACGTCCACCCCGGCCCGGGGCAGGAACTCGGTAAAGATCTTGTTGGTGCCGCCGTAGGTGTCCTTGATACCCACCACCCGGTCGCCCGGGGCCAGGAGGGTAAAGAGCGTGTTGCTGATGGCGGCCATGCCGGTTGAGAAACTGACGGCCTCACCCGCGCCCTCCAGTGCGCGCATGGTCAGTTCCAGCGGACGCACGGTCGGGTTCTTGTTGCGCGAGTAGATGTAGCCGGGCCGTTGATCCAGGGCGACGTCGAACCACTCGTCCACATCCTCGTAGGAGAAGGTGACACTGTGGTGGACCGGTGTGGCCACATCCTTGCGGTGCAGGTCTTTCGGTTCGCCGGCCCAGATGGCCCGGGTGCTGAAATGGCGGTTGCTGTCCGTCATGGCTGCGCCTCCCCCTGCTGGTTTTTGTGATCTCGATAACGGGCAGGGTAGCCCGCCGGCACAGGGCTGATAAAGCACCCGCTACCCGGTCCCTGGCTGTCGGCCATTAAATGCGTTGGTCCGCAGCAGCGATCGGTTCCCCCGGGGCGGGGCGTATCCAGTCGATGGGCGGGGAGAGAATGCTCAACAGGCCTTCATCGGGCTGTCGTTCGGGCGCGCGGGGACCCTGCGTGTCTGCCGGTCAGTAACCCGTTGCCTCGCGCTCCCGCGGCCAGCTGCCTAGGAGGTTTACGGCGTCACGGCCGTTTATGGGACGGCTGAAATAGTAGCCCTGCATATAGCCGCATTTCAGGCGCCGCAAATAGTTGAGCTGACGTTCGGTTTCGACCCCTTCCGCCACCACCCGCAGGTCCAGCCCCTGGGCCATGGCGATGATGGTTTCCACCAATGTGCCCTCGTCCTGGCCCTCTCGGATGGCCTGAATAAAGGACTGGTCGATCTTGAGGGTATGAATCGGCAGGCGCTGCAGGTAACTGAGCGATGAGTAACCGGTGCCGAAATCGTCGATGGCCACGGTGACGCCCAGCCGGCTGAGGGTGCGCAGTTTCTCCACTACCGAATCCACGTCGCGCATCAGCAGGTTTTCGGTGATCTCGAGATCCAGTCGCGAGAGCGGAAACCCCGTGTTCCCGCAGATTTCGCCTACTCGCTGCACGAAATCACGCTGGTTGAGTTGCAACGGCGACAGGTTGACCGCCAAACGCAGGTGCTCGGCGCCGGGCCAGCGCAGCATCTCTTCGCAGGCGGTGTGGAGCAGCCAGTCCCCGATGGGGATGATCAGGCCCGTCTGCTCGGCCACCGGGATGAATTCGCCGGGGCTGATCTCGCCGGCCTCCGGGTGTTGCCAGCGGATCAGGGCCTCCATCGCGGTGATCGCCCCGGTCTCCACGTCCACCTGGGGCTGATACACCACCCGGAATTCCTGGTTGTCCAGTGCCTGGCGCAGGCCGGTCTCGATGTTCAGGTGGCGATCGATGCGGTTGCTCATGGCCGCATCGAAGAAGCTGTAATGGCCCTTGTGCTCGTCCTTGACGTGGTACATCGCCACGTCCGCGTGCTTGATCAGCACCTCCTGGGTTTCGCCGTGCTCCGGGTAGACCGCGATGCCGATGCTCACACCCAGAAATAGCCGGTGGTCGTGGACAAGGAAGGGGGCCTCCAGGGCGCCGATGCATTTCTCTGCCACCCGCTCGGCGGCCCGCCGGTCGGGAATGGCTGGCAGCAACAGCGTGAATTCGTCGCCGCCCAGGCGCGCCAGGGTGTCACCTTCGCGCAGGCAGCCGCGCAGCCGGTGCGCAACCCGTTGCAGCAATTCATCGCCCACCGAGTGGCCGAGGCTGTCGTTGACCACCTTGAAGCGGTCCAGGTCCAGGAACAGCACCGCCACCTCGCTGTTGTCGCGACGCGCCTGCGCCAGGGCCTGGCCCAGACGGTCCTTCAGCAGTGCGCGGTTGGGCAGGCCGGTAAGCAGGTCGTGGTGGGCCTGATAGTGGACGATGGACTCCGCCTGCTTGCGTTCGGTGACGTCGCGGGCGATCCCGTAGGTACCCAGGTACTGACCGGGTTGGTCGCTGTCGGTGTCGGCGTAGATGCCCATGGCCGTGAGGTCCACGGTGCGCACCGGGTTGCGGGCTCCGCCCGGCTGCGCGCAAAGGCGCAGTTCCAGGTTGTGGGTGGCGCGATGGCCAGTGCGGCGTTCGTTGAAACGGAATTCCGCCACCTCGCGATCTTCGGCGAGCACCACCCTCTGGAAATGCTCGCCAACTAGGGCCTCGGGCCCGATGCCCAGAAGCTTTTCGGTGCTCCGGCTTGCGAACGTGAAGCGCCCCTGGGCATCGAGCACGTAGATAAAATCGGGGGAGTTCTCAACAATGAAGCGGTAAAGCCGTTCCGAGCGCTTCAGCCGGTGACGGATCTGTTCGTTCTGCCGATGCAGGCGCCGCCGTTCCAGGGTGTTCTCCAGGGTGGCGAGCAGGGCCTCCGGGGCATAGGGCTTGCGGATGAATTCACTGGCGCCGCGACGCAGCGCCTCTATCGGCGCCTTGCAGGTGGGGTCCGCGGTGAGGGCGATGACGTCCACGGCGCCGTGATGTTCGCGCAGCCACTCCATCAAACCCAGGCTGGTCTCGTCCCCGGCCTGCATCTCCACCAGCGCCAGGCCGTAGTCGGTGCCCTCCAGCAGCGCCCGGGCCTCGTCCGGTGTCTCGGCCGTGTCGAGCGGGATACCCCGGGCGCTCGCGAGCAAGTCCAGGCTTTCCAGCAGGCGCGGATGGCGGTCCACTGCCAGGATACGTTCGCTCCGCTCGTAGGCCGGTGGCTGTAAGGGGTCGTCCTCGTTGGGCGTCGGCGGTATGGCTTTCATGGCGTTTCATCATTGTTGTAGGCGTGCGGCTTGCGAATCCATCAGAGCCCCGATGCGCGGTCGCATGGCGCTTCCCCCGTGGACTCTGCCTCCAGGCTTGATATCAGCTCCTTGATACGCTCGACTTCGTCCCTGAGGGCGGACAACCCGCCCTGACCGGGGTGATCCTGCTCCAGTTGCTGCTGCAGCACCCCCAGGTAGTTCTGCATGACGGTGATCGGGTTGGCGGCCTCAGTGACCAAACGTAATTGGCGCTCTTGCTGTTCGGCGCGCGCGGACTCGCGGCTGGCGCGCAGGGCGCGCGTCCTCCTGCTGCTGGCGCGCCAGCAGGGCACCGGCCTGGTCGGCAAAGGCGCGGAGCAGCCCGGTTTCCTGCTGCAGCGCCGCCGTTTGCTCCCGGCGCAGGCCCAGGACCAGCAAGCCCACCGGTCTTCCGCTACTGAAGAGCGGCAACGTCAGGGCGGTCTCGCCATCCAGGCGGTCCAGCACCTGGCAGTCGGCCACCGGCAGGGTGCCGCCTTGCCTGGTGGCTTCCAGCGTGTCTATCCGGTTGTGCAACAGACAGCTCGCTATCGGGCTGGCTTCAGCGTCCATTGGCAGACTGAGGTCGGCGATACCGGGGTGGGCGGTGGGGGTGGCCGTGCCCCGCAGTTGCTCTTGGTCGTCATCGACCTGCAGCACCAGCAGGTGCCGAACGCCGAACAATAGGGCGACACACATGATGATGTTGTCGATGGTTTCACCCTCGGCCAGGGTCGCGCCCAGCCCCCCGGCCAGGGCCGCGGTCCGTGCCTGCTTTCCCAGCGCCCGTAGGGTCTGCTCGTTGGCCTCAGCCGGGTCGGCGTCGGCATCTTCACCGAACGCGGCCCGGGTTTCCGCCAGTTCCCGGTATGCCACGTCCAGCAAGGCCTGTGCATCGGCGCGGCCGAGGTCTAGCAGGCGGGCGGCGGCCTGGCGGCCGGTTACGTCCACTTCCGGATAGCGGCAGAGGAGGTTGGCCAGGGCCACGCATCGGACCAGTGGGTGGGCGTGTGCCAGGTCGGCTACGGGCTGGTGGTGGTACCGCACCGCATCGGTGATCAGCGCCGGGAAGCCCCAGTAGGCCAGCAGCTCCGCACCCACGCCGCTGTGGTCCAGGCCCCACTGACGGTGTTCCAACCCGTGCAGGCTGACGTCCGAGCACTCCGCCTTTTGCAGAAGCCGGTCGTAGGCAGCTGGATAGGCCAGGGCGAGTACCGGCTTGCCCAGGTCGTGCAGCAGGCCGGCCAGGTAAGCAGTCTCCGGACAGGCGCCGCGGACACGGGCCAGTTCCCGTGACAGCACCGCACAGAGCAGGCCATGGGTCCAGAGGTTCGTCTGCCAGCAGGGTTGGCCCTGGTCCAGGGCGCGGAAGTAACCGCGCACGGCAGCCGTGACCGCCAGCGTGTGGACGCGGGTCAACCCCAGGCGCGAGATGGCCTCGCGCAGGTTCCCGGCAGGCGTCCCGCGCGCCAAGGCAGCGGCATTGGCAGCCCCGAGCAGCCGCGTCGTCAATGTACTGTCCCGCCTGATAATGGCCTCGACGTCCCGGGGTCCGGCGTCTCCCCCCGACATCACCTCCAGAAGCGAGAGCACCACGGCCGGAAAGGCCGGCAGTTCGGTGACGCTGTGCTGATGAACGAACTCATTCACAGAATCAGTCATGTTGGTCAGTTTAGTTGACCCAGTAAATAGTCAAGTTATGCGCGCGCAGGGGTCCGGGTAACCAGAGGGGGACACCTTCATGATGTGCCACGATCCACCGGTTTGCCGGCAACAGATGTGCAAATCCCCGATAGCTGGTATAGTCCGTCCCGTTGATGCGCACCGGTCGGCGTCACGCTTTCGCGGTACCCCCCTTCAGGGCCCCCCGAATTCACCTCTTTATTCTGCCTGGACCGGGCCCCGCTGCAGCGGCTGATGGCCGTGCGGGTAGGCACCCCAGGAGTATTCCTATACATGTCTTTTGATTCTCTCGGTCTCTCGGCCGTGCTGCTCCGTGCTGTTTCCGAACAGGGTTACAGCGATCCCACTCCGGTTCAGGCCCAGGCTATTCCTGCCATTTTGCAGGGTGACGACGTCATGGCAGCTGCGCAGACAGGGACCGGCAAGACGGCCGGTTTTACCCTGCCCATGCTGGAACGGCTGACCCAGAGCCAACGTGAGGGGGGGCGCCGCCGCGTGCGGGCACTGATCCTGACCCCGACCCGCGAGCTGGCTGCCCAGGTGCGCGACAGCGTTCGGACCTATGGGTCCAAGCTGCCCCTCAAGACCGCCGTCATCTTTGGCGGGGTGGGGATGAACCCCCAGATCCAGACCCTGCGCCGTGGAGTGGACATCGTGGTGGCCACGCCAGGCCGGCTCCTGGACCACCTGCGCCAGGGCACCGTCGACCTCTCCGGTGTTGAGATGCTGGTGCTGGACGAAGCCGACCGCATGCTGGACATGGGCTTCATTCGGGATATCCGCAAGGTCATCGCCGAGGTGCCGAAGCAGCGCCAGACGCTGATGTTCTCGGCCACGTTCTCCAAGGAGATCCGGCAGCTGGCCCAGGGCATGCTGCAGAACCCGACCCAGGTGGAAGTGGCGGCCCGCAATACGGCGGCCAAAACCGTCCGCCAACGAGTGCACCCCGTAAGCCGGGGCGAGAAACGGGCGCTGCTGAGCAATCTGATCCAGGACGGGGATTGGCAGCAGGTGCTGGTCTTTACCCGCACCAAGCATGGTGCCGACCGCCTGGCCCGGCAACTCGACCAGGACGGTCTGGCATCCGCGGCCATCCATGGCAACAAGAGCCAGAACGCCCGTACCAAGGCCTTGTCCCAGTTCAAGCAGGGTCGGGTTCGCGTGCTGGTGGCAACGGACATCGCCGCCCGCGGGCTGGATATCGACCAACTGCCGCACGTGGTCAACTTCGAGCTGCCGAACGTGCCGGAAGACTACGTCCACCGTATTGGCCGCACCGGGCGGGCGGGGCGTGGTGGTGAGGCCGTGTCCCTGGTCTGCGTGGATGAGCACAAGCTGCTGGACGGCATCCAGAAGCTGCTCAAAAACCCCATCGACCAGCACATCGTCCCGGGGTTCGAGCCGGACCCGAGCGAGCGGCCTCAGCCCCTGTTCAAGAAACCGGCCGGTCGCAAGGGCGGGGGCAGGCGCCCCAACGGCGGACATACCGCCAACCGGCCGCCGCAGGGTGGTCGTCGTCGTAACGGTCGCCCGGGGCAGGGCGCCCGTCAGGGCTGAGGACCATCGCTCGTGCGGGCGTTTTCGGGGCCTGACCCCGGGCAGCATAAGGGAGCCTGCCCATGACCATCTGGGTGGATGCCGACGCCTGTCCTGGCGTCATCAAGGAGATCCTGTTCCGGGCCGCGGAACGCACCCGTACGCCGCTGGTCCTGGTGGCCAACCAACCCGTCCGGGTACCGCCTTCGCGGTACATCCGGCGGGTGCAGGTCGCCCCCGGTTTCGACGTGGCCGACAATGAAATCGTCCGCTGCGTCGAGCCGGAGGACCTGGTCATCACCGGCGACATCCCGCTGGCCGCGGAGGTCATCGAGAAGGGGGCGCAGGCCCTCAACCCCCGCGGCGAGCGCTATACCGCCAGCAATATCAAGTCGCGTCTCAACATGCGGGACTTCATGGATACCCTCCGTGCCAGCGGTGTGGATACTGGCGGAGCACCTGCCATGAGCCAGCGGGACCGACAGGCCTTCGCCAACGAGCTGGACCGGTATCTGACCGCCAACCGTTGAACGCAATGCCGGCTCACGCGTGTTGGTTTTTACGCGGTATCTGACCCAAAACCGCAGTGCCCCCACCGCAGATTCACCCAATCCCCCTACCTATACTTTGAGCGGGAAACTGCCGCGGCAGGCGTGCCCGACGCTCGCGCGGATCCGCTCCCGTGTCGCTGTGATCGTGGCAAGCGCATTGCCGCAGCCCCCCAGCGGCGACGGCCGTCGCCGCTGCCCCGCGCCTGTGTGCGCCATCATCGGGAGGGCACCTGCCATGAGTCAGATCAGCGAGGGGGTTACGGCCCCCACCGAGTACGTGGAATTCTGGAATGACACGTTGGCAGCGAAGTTTAACCGCTTCCGCCATATCCTCATGGACGGGCTGAGTTATCACAGCCGGGTACCGCTGGATGCGCTGCGGTTGGAACCCGGGACACGGGTGGTCGATGTCGGCTGCGGCTGGGGGGATACGGCCATCGCCCTGGCCCACAAGACCGGCCCGACCGGCTACGTTCTGGGCGTGGACTGCGTGGATGCGTTTCTCGATCGCGCCCGCGAGGAGGCGCGGAACCAGGACCTGGAGAACGTGGAGTTCGTGGCCGGGGATGTGGAGCGCTACCCCTTCGACAACGCATTCCATATGGCCTTCTCCCGGTTCGGGATGATGTTCTTTGAAAACCCCGTTGCGGCCATGCGAAATGTCCGTACCGCCCTGCGACCGGGTGGCGAGCTCATGTTCATCGTATGGCGTGAGGCGAAAGACAATCCCTGGTTGGGTATGGCCAAGGAGGTGGTCCTCGACTTCCTGCCACCCCCGGGGGAGGACGCCCGGACGTGCGGGCCCGGGCCCTTCTCCATGGCGAACCCGGACGTGGTCAGCCGACAGCTGGAGATTGCCGGCTTCCGGGAGATCCAGTTCGATCGTATCGACGGGCCGGTCACGGTGGGCGACTCGCTGGAGGACGCCGTCAACTTCCAATTGGCCATCGGACCGGCCGGCGAGGTCTTTCGCGAGGCAGGGAAGGAGGCAGAGCAGAAACGCACGCAGATCGAAGCTGCCTTGAAGGAGGCACTGCACCCCTACTTGGAGCAGGGCAGGGTGGTGATGCCCTCCAGCTCCTGGTGCGTTACCGCACGACGGGATTGACCGGCCAGTCAAGGCGGGCACGGTCCGGTCCAGGTAGCAGGAGGCGTGGCCGGACCCGCTGGCCGGGAGCGGGTTTGTGGTGCTGCGGTCGGATGACCGATGATAGCGGGATGCTGAAGATCTCCAACGCCGTCGTGCTGGCCGACTGGGAAATCCAGTTGAGCCAGGTCCGGGCCCAGGGCGCCGGTGGCCAGAACGTGAACAAGGTCGCCACAGCGGTGCACCTGCGGTTCGATATCAAACGCTCGACACTGCCGCCGTTCTACAAAGAACGGCTTTTGAGCCTCTCCGACCAGCGCATCAGCAAGGACGGGGTGGTCATCATCAAGGCGCAGCAGCACCGCACCCTCGAGCAGAACCGCCAGGACGCCCTGGAACGCCTGCGCGAGCTGATCCAGGAAGCGGCACGCCCGGTGAAAAAGCGCCGTGCCACCCGGCCCACGCGGGGCGCCCGGAAACGGCGCATGGACAGTAAGAAACAACGTGGACGCCTGAAGCAGCTGCGCGGCAAGCCGAGTAAGGACCAGTAACGGGGCGGCGGGCGGTTAATGTCGGAAATGCACGAATAACCGCCCGGGGTTTTTCGTGTCCTTCTCCACCCGGTGATAGCGGGCCTTGATTTCCGGTTGTTCCAGGAACTTGAGAACGCGTTTTTTTAATTGCCCGCTGCCCCGGCCGTGGATGATCTCTACCTGTTTCACCCCCTTGCGGCAGGCCTGTTCCACCGCGTCGTTCAGCGCGCGGTCGATTTTTCTGCCGTCATTGAAGCAATCGTGTAAGTCGATTTTGATCTTGGCCATAAGCTGCACACCACATCCTATTTTCAGTTATCCTATTGTTGCTCAATAGGAACACACCCGTCGGCAATCCGGAACAGCCATGGCAGAAGACCCCACCCGAACGCTCGTCATCCTGAAGACCGGTTCCACCTTCCCCAAGCTTGCGGCCGATCAGGGTGATTTCGAGGACTGGATACGCCGCGGTCTCGGACCGGTGAGCCTGCCGGTTGAGGTGCTCGACCCGCGCAATCGCGGCCGGCTGCCTGTGCCGGAGTGTTTGGCTGGGGTGGTCATAACCGGTTCTCACGGGATGGTGACAGAAGGAGAGCCGTGGACGCCGGCTGCCGAGACCTGGCTTCAGGAGTTGGTGGAACGAGAGGTGCCGGTGTTAGGCATCTGCTACGGGCACCAGTTGTTAGCCCAGGCTCTGGGCGGCGCGGTGGATTACCGTGACCAGGGCGTGGAAATCGGTACCACCACGGTGCACCGCACCGAGGCCGCCACCGCCGATCGTTTGTTCAATCGCTTGCCGCCCGCTTTTCCCGCGCAAGTGGTGCACAGGCAGTTCGTCCGCCACCTACCGCGAGGCGCTGTCGTACTCAGCCGCAGCCCGTTTGAGCCGCACCACGCCTTCCGCGTGGGCCAACGGGCCTGGGGAGTGCAGTTCCATCCGGAGTTTTCCCCGGCCGTGATGCGGGCCTATATCGGCCACCTGGACCCCCAGCTGCGGATGGAGGGACAGGACCCGGAGAAGCTGCTCCACGCCGTGCGTGGCACGCCCGCAGCTGCCCGGCTGCTGCGCCGGTTCGGGGCCCTGGCACAGCGCTGGGTTCATAATGGTGGTGAGCGGCCAGTGAGTGCGGCGATCCCCGCGTGAGGGAAGGCGGTGGCGCGAACGTGTGGTTGCTGTCGGCCTACCGGGCGGACAGCCATGCCGCTTGGGCAGACTGGGTGGTGGAGAGCCGACCCGACCTGAAATGGACTCGGCGGGAACTGCCCGGCCGTCACTTCAGCTGGCGAATCCGCGGGAATCCGCTTTCCTGGCTGGATGCTCTGCCCGAGCACACCCCGGACCTGATACTCGCCACGTCCATGGTGGACCTGGCTACCCTGCGGGGTCTCCACCCCCGGCTGGCGCAGGTGCCGGCCTGGTACTATTTTCACGAGAACCAATTTGCCTACCCGGTCAGTCCCCGCCAAGTCCGCAGCGTCGAACCGCAGATGGTGCAGCTTTACGGCGCACTGGCCGCCCAACGGTTGTTGTTCAACTCCGCATGGAACCGGGACAGCTTCCTGCAGGGCGTGGCGGCGCTGCTGCGCAAAATGCCCGATGCGGTGCCCGCCGGCGTGACGGAGCGCCTGTCCCATGCCTGTGAAATCCTGCCTGTGCCCGTGCCACCCCTGGCGCCGGAGGCGCGGGATCCGCGCCTGATCCTGTGGAACCACCGCTGGGAGTACGACAAACAGCCGGAGCTTTTCCCCGGGCAATGCTGGCACTGGCCCGGCGTGGCGTGGACTTCCGGCTGGCCCTGCTGGGGCCGCGCCCCGAGCCGGTGCCCCGGGCGCTGGCCACCCTGCGGGCGGCGCTGCCGGGGCGGATCGTGGCGGACGGGCGGGTGGATCGGGCAGAATACCGGCGGCTGCTGGCGCGGGCCGGTGTGGTGGTCAGTACCACCCGGCACGAATTCCAGGGGGTCTCAATGCTGGAGGCGGTGAGCGCGGGGGCCTGTCCGCTGGTGCCGGACGCGCTCTGTTATCCGGAGCAGTACCCGGCTGCCTTCCGCTACCCCGTCGGCGATGAGGACGCGCTGGTCGGGCGGCTGGCCCATTGGCTGACGAACGGGCTGCCCATGGCCCCCGATGTCAGCGACTGGCTGGCACCCGCGCTTACATCGCGCTGGCAGGCCCTGTTGACACCGCCATTTTGAGGGAACCATGAGCAAAACACTGCCCGCCGATCATCCCTGGCTGGCGCTGCTGCCGGCCTCGGCCCGGGTGCCCGTTGTCGGCTTCGCCGGCTGGAGCGGGTCGGGCAAGACCACATTGCTGGAGGGGGTGATTGCCCACCTGAGCGCCGCCGGTCTCCGCGTGGCCCTGGTCAAGCATGCCCATCACCGGTTCGACGTGGACAAGCCGGGCAAGGACAGCCACCGCTTGCGCGAGGCCGGCGCCGGGCAGGTGCTGCTCACCTCCGGGCGCCGGTTCGCATTGATGGTGGAGCGGCCGGCCGAACAGCCCGACCCGGTATTGCTGGAGGAACTCGCACGTCTGGATCAGGACAGCATTGACCTGATTCTGGTGGAGGGCTTCCGACACGAGTGTTTCCCTAAGATCGAGGTCTACCGCCCGGCGTACAGCGAACGTGCGCTCTACCCCGAGGATCCCGCGATCGTGGCGGTGGCGACGGATGCGCTCGGCAGGGTGCGAACCGACCGGCCCGTCCTGCCATTGAATGACCCGGCGGCAGTGGCCCGCTTTCTAATTCAGCAACTGGATGGCGGGGGTGGCCGGATAGAGCCACAGTGACAGTCGGGCCAGTCCGTAGCCGATGAGGGCGCCCACCAGTACATCCGAGGGGTAATGCAGGCCGAGCACCACCCGCGACAGGGCGACGAGCATCACGAACCCGAGGAGCGGCACGGCCAGTGCCGGGAACCAGGCCATGGCCACGGTGCTGAATAACACTGCCTGCAAGGTATGCCCGGAGGGAAAGCTGTAGCGGTCGAGCGGGGCGGCCGCGCATCGGATGCCACCATGACTAATGAAGGGGCGTTCCCGGACCAGCGTCCCCTTCAGTACCTTGTAAACCACCACCCCGACCAGCGCGGTGGTACCCATCTGAAGGGCGACAACACTGCCCTGCAGCCCTTCGAACAGCATTAACGTCCCCATGAGCGCATACCAGAATAGGCCGTCACCCAGTCGGCTGACCAGGGCAAAGGAATGGCGTACGGGGCGCCGCTGCGCCTGCTGGTTAAAAAAGCGGCAAACGGCGACCTCCATTCGGTCGAACCGTGCGAGGGGGCGAATGATGCGCATGGACTGTCCTCGGTGCGTGGGCTTGACGGCGAGCGTAGGGGGCCGATGCGCCGATCGGGTTACCGTCGGGTTGCAACGCGATGACAATCCTCGTGCCTGTGAGCCGGCGCTTGACGCTGTCATACCGCTGTCACCGGCGGATCTCGGTCCTGTCATGACGGGCTTGCACCCTTGCCGCCATGAAAATTGCTATCTGCACTGACGCCTGGGTGCCCCAGGTCAACGGCGTAGTCACCACGCTGACGCATACCGCGGAACATCTCCGCCGCCAGGGGCATGAGGTGAGGGTGGTCGCGCCCGATCACGAGGGCATGCGCACCATCCCGCTGCCCGGCTACCCTGAGATCCGGCTTGCCTGGCGGCCCCGGTCCCGGGTTAATGAACTGTTGGACGGGTTTGGGCCCGACTGCATTCATATCGCTACCGAGGGGCCTATGGGGCAGGCGGGACGGGGTTGGTGCCTGGCACACAACCGGCCTTTTACCACCTCGTATCACACCCGTTTTCCGGAATACCTCCGGGCGCGCCTGCCGGTGCCAGAGGGGGTCAGCTACGCTTGGTTGCGCCGTTTTCACGCCCCGGCCGAAGCCGTCCTGGTGCCGACACCTAGCGTCTGTTCCGCACTGGCGGAGCGCGGTTTTGGACGCTTGCAGCTTTGGTCCCGCGGGGTAGATACCGAACGCTTCCACCCGGACCAGAGGATGGATCTCGGGTTGCCCGGTCCCGTCTGGGTGTATGCGGGGCGGTTGTCGGTGGAGAAGAATCTGCCGGCGTTTCTGCGGCTCAACCTGCCCGGGACGAAGCTGGTGATTGGTGACGGGCCAGCCAGGGCCGGGCTGGTGCGGCAGTTCCCCGATGTGGTTTTTGTTGGGTACCGGCGGGGCGAGGAATTGGCCCGTTACCTGGCGTCAGGGGATGTCTTTGTCTTCCCCAGCCGGACGGATACTTTTGGCCTGGTGATGCTTGAGGCAATGGCCAGCGGCTTGCCGGTGGCCGCATTCCCGGTCACCGGCCCGCTGGACGTGGTCAGGCCCGGCTTAACCGGCGTCCTGGACCATGACCTGCGTTCGGCGGCGCTGTGTGCTTTGCGGCTCGACCGGTCGGCGGTGCGCCAGGCGGCGCTGGGGTTCGGCTGGGATGCCTGCACCCGCCAGTTCGAGGCCCTGTTGCAGCCGGCCTGAGCGCGTTCACTCTGGCTCCGGCGCATCCGGACGTGGGAGTTCATCCCGGAGGTCCCAGCGCTCTATGGCTCGCGGGTCCTGCACCTCGGCGCCGTCCAGCAGGTTGTAGTCCAGCATGTAGCCGGTCACCGCATCACTCACCCCATTGATCACGAACTGGATGGCGAGCACCGCCAGGATCAGGCCGAAGATCTTGGTGAGGATCTCCTTGCCCGTCTCGCCGAGGAATTTCACGATGTAACGCGAGTAGATCATCGCGAAATAGCAGGTGATGGTGCAGGTGAGCACCGCCAGGTAGACCAACGCGGTGTGGTAGATCGTAGGGGCTTCGCTGGTCAGGATCATCACCGTTGCAATGGAGCCGGGCCCACTGATGAAGGGGATGGCCAGCGGGATGACCGAGACGTCATCGGTGATCCGCCCCTCGTCGCTGCGTGCCTGCTCGGCCGCCTCCGCCTCCTTGGGCAGGGTCTGTCGGATCATCGCCATGGCCACCCCGAAAAGGATCAGCCCGCCGGCGATGCGGAAGGCGGCCAGGGTGATCCCGAAGATCTGGAAGATCAGCCCGCCCAGGGTGGCGAACAGGAAAAACAGCGCTGTGGCGATGATTGTCGCCCGTCGGGCAATAGCCCGGCGCCGTTTGACCGATGCGGTGGGCAGCAAGGCCATGAAAACGAACGACGTCGTCAGCGGGTTGACGATCACGAACACCGCGACGAAGGTAATAATCAAGTATTCGAGCAGTACCAGCATGTTGTTCCTCCCGGGTGTTATTATCGGCGCCAGTGACGAAATTTGGGAGGCCCCATGCCGCTATTTGAAGTATTAGGCGACGGTGTGATTTTTATCCTGGCGCCGTTGGTCATTCTCTTTCTGGTCATGCTCGGCTATGCCATCAAGACCCTGTTCTTCGGTTGGAAGGATGACGACGAGTAGCTGAGCAGGCCCCTGTTGCCCGTCCGGGGAGGTGCCGATGAGCGCATCCACAGTGCCTGAACTGCTGTCCTTGCACGCCGCCGACGGAGTGGCTGCGGTTGCCGTCACCCGCGACGGTGTCGAGGAGTGCGGCCGCTCCGAGTTGCTGACCCGCGCTGGCCGCTTCGCCAGTGGCCTGACCGAACAGGGCCTGGGGAAGGGCGACCGGGTGGCCCTGGTGGCCCATAACAGCATCGACTGGGTGGTCGCCGCGCTGGGGGTGATGCAGGCGGGCGGAGTGCTGGTGCCGCTGGACACCCAGATGCCGCTCAAGGAGTTCCACTACGTCCTGCACGACGCCCAGCCGCGCTGGGTGCTGACCACCGAGGCATTAGTCGAGCGGGTCAAAGGTGCCGAGGTGGAGCCGGCGCCGGCGATCTACCGCATGGATGCGCCAGCGGAGGCGGAGGACTGCTGGCACAGGCTCTGGGGCGATGAACCGTTGGCCCCGGACGTCCAGCCGGAGGACCTGGCCACCATGTTTTATACCTCCGGTACCACCGGGGCGCCCAAGGGCGTGCCTCTGACCCACTATAACCTGGCCAGCAACGTGGCCTCCCTGGTGCGCCAGGACGTTGCTGGTAGCGAGGACCGGGTGCTGGTGCCCCTGCCGTTCCACCACGTCTACCCCTTCACGGTCGGTATCCTGGTGCCGCTGCGGTTGGGGGCGCCGCTCGTCCTGCCCTTCTCGCTGGTTGGCCCGCAGATCGTGCGGGCCATGCAGCTGTGTGCCCCCACTATCATGCTCGGCGTCCCCCGCCTCTACGACGCCGTCTGGGCGGCGCTGGAGGACCGGGTGGCGGGGCGCGGGGCGGTGGCTGCGCGCCTGTTCCACGGCATGCTGCGTCTCTCGATGTGGGCCCGGCAGAAGCTGGGCTGGCGGCTGGGCCGCAAGCTCTTCCGTAGCCTGCACCAACGCCTGGCGCCCTCCCTGCGGATGGTGGTCTCCGGTGGTGCCGCGCTCGATCCGGGGCTCGCCGAAAAGCTCCGTGCCCTGGGCTGGGAGGTGGCCACCGGCTACGGGCTTAGCGAGACCGCGCCGATTCTCACCTATAACCCGGCGGAGGCGCTTCGGGTAACCAGTGCCGGCAAAGCGCTGCCGGGTGTTTCCCTGCGCATCGATCCGCCGGGGGAGGTGGGCGAGGTACTGGCAAAGGGGGATAACGTCTTTCACGGCTATTGGAATCGTCCCGAGAAGAGTCGCGAGGTGCTGGAGGAGGACGGGTGGTTTCGTACCGGCGACCTGGGCGAGTTGGACGACGATGGGTTCCTCTACCTGCACGGTCGCCGCTCGGCGATGATCGTGCTGCCCGGGGGCGAGAACATCGACCCGGAGCGGGTAGAGGCGACTCTGGTGCAGGGTGAAGGCGTCCGCGAGGTGGGCGTGCTGGAGTATGGCGGGCGCCTGGTGGCGGTGGCCGTACCGGAGCCGTCATTGATGCGGGCCCACGAAGGGGAGGCGCTGCGCGAGCACCTGATCAGTGCGGTTCAGTCCGCCGGCCGGGGGCTGCCCAGCCACCATCGGCCCGGGAAGTTGCAAGTCTCCATGGACCCGCTGCCGCGCACCCGGCTGGGCAAGTTGCGGCGGCATGAACTGCAGGGCCTTTACGAGGCACTGGCCGAGCAGGGGGGGATGACGGCCGCCCGGGCCGAGCCCATGGCCCGCGAGGCGATGGCGCCGGAGGACCAGCAACTGCTCACCGACCCGTCCGCCGAGGCGACCTGGGAGTACCTGGTAAAGAAGTATCCCGATTTCCGCCTGACCCCGGATACCAGCCTGTCGCTGGACCTCGGGCTGGACTCCCTGGCCTGGGTCAACCTCAGCCTGACCCTCAGGGACCGGATCGGGATTGAACTGGATGACGAGGCCATCGGCCGCATCGAGACCGTCCGTGACTTGCTGCGCGAGGCGGCCGGGGTCGGCCAGCGGGACACCGCGGGCGAGGGCGCGGAGGATACCGCCTCCGCCAGCGATCTGGTCGGCGTGCTGAAGCGTCCGGATGAGCACCTGCCCGAGCACCTGCAGCAGTGGTTGCAACCGCGCAGTGCGGTCAGTAAGGGGTCGGCCCGTCTGCTCTGGTTGATCGCCCGGCTCTTCACCCGGTTGTGGGTGCGCGTGGAGGTGCGTGGTCGCTTTCCCACCGAGGGGCCGGTGCTGATTGCCCCGCGCCACCTCAGCGTCCTCGACCCCATCGTGCTGTCCCGTGGCATGGGCCTGCCCTTCATGCTGCGGCTGCGCTGGGCCGGTTGGACCGGGCTGCTGTTCCAGGGGCCGGTAAGCCGCTGGTTCAGCCGCGCCGCCGGGGTGCTGCCCGTGGATCCGGCGACCGCACCGCGCCGCAGTCTGGCCCTGGCGGCGGCCGCGCTCCAGCGACAGGACAGCCTGGTGTGGTTTCCGGAAGGTGCCCGATCGCCGGACGGCACCCTGCAGCCTTTTCAGCCCGGTGTGGGCTTGTTGCTTCGGGCCTGGCCGGTACCGGTAGTCCCGGTCTGGCTCGAAGGCACCCGCGAGCTGATGCCCCAGGGCCGGCGGTTTCCGCGGCCGGGCCGGGTGACACTGGTGGTGGGGGAGCCTATCAGTGTCGAGCGCCTGCAGTCGGCGGGTGACGACGAGCAGGCCATGGTGCGGCTGATCCAGGACGAGGTGGCCGCCCTGGCGCCACGACAGGACAAGCAGTGAACGGATCGCGCCTCTCCCGCGGCTGGCAACGGCTCATGGACGCGGTGATCAGACCGGAGCGTGCCGATTTGGATCAGGCGGAGATCGCGCGGCAGGCGCGGGAGCAGGCCCCGGTGCTCTGGCTGTTGGGCAAGGTCCAGTCCGGCAAGACGTCGATCGTGCGCGCCATCACCGGCGACAGTGCGGCGGCGATCGGCGAGGGGTTTCGCAGCTGCACCCGCAGCGCGCGGGTCTACGACTACCCGGCAGAGGCGCCGGTGCTGCGTTTTCTGGATACCCGCGGGTTGGGGGAGGTAGGCGGCGGTCCGGGTGACGACCTGGCCCGACTGACCGAACGCGCCCACATGGTCGTGGCCGTGGCCCGCGCCATGGACCTGCACCAGGACGAGGTCCTGGAAACCCTGCGCGCGGTCCGCCGCCGTCACCCCGACTGGCCCGTGCTGCTGGTGCAGACCTGCCTCCACGAGGGCTACCCGGACGACCGTGATCACCCGCCGTACCCGGCCCTGGACGCCGCCCCCGGCCTGGAGGACCTGGCCCGCTGCCGCCGGCAACAGGCCGATGCCTTTCGCGCCCTGCCGGGCAAGGGCCCGGTGGTTGTGGTGCCGGTGGACCTGACGCTGCCCGATGAGGACTATACGCCGGTGTTTTACGGCCTGCCCGCCCTGCTCGATGCGCTGGAGGCGCAGGCCCCGGGGCGGCTGGCCGCCATCCTGCAGGCATTGCGTCGCCCGGCGGACGACCCCCGGGCCCGGCGTGCCCGCCCACACATCCTCGGTTATGCCAGCGCGGCAGCGGCCAGCGATGTGGTGCCGGTGTTGGGCGTGGTCTCGGTGCCTGCGATGCAGGGCAAGTTGTTGCACAGCCTGGGTCGTATCTACGGGGTGCCCTGGGACGCCGGCAGCCTGAGGGCGTTCACTGCCGCCCTGGGCTCGGGCACGCTCGCCGGGCTGGGGTTAAGCCATGGCGCGCGGCAATTGGGGAAGCTCATCCCCGGTTACGGCCAGACCGCCGGAGCGGCAGCAGCAGCGGCCGCGACCTTCGCGGTCACCTACGCGCTGGGTATCGCGGCCTGCACCTATCTGTCGCGGACCCGCGACGGCCGTGATGCAACGGAGGGTGTGGAAGCGGCCTACCGGCAGGCCTTGCGGGAGGCGCTGGACCTCGCCCGGCGGCGGGCCGAAAGCCGGGGCGCAGCCGAATGAAGTCGGGGTTGCCCCGCCCGCAGGCACTGTTGCTGGTGCTGGCCGGTCTGTTGCTGGCAGCACCCTTCATCGCCGTCTTCTTGCTGGGCCTGCTCTGGCTCTACCAGCACGACCGGCTGTTACTCTGGATGGGGCTGACGGCGGGTGCCACCGGGTTGGTCTGGGTGGCGGCATGGTGGGTGCGGCGGGGGGTGACGGCGGAGTGGCGTGAGCAGGCCGAGCAGCCGGTCCGCCCGCCAGAGCCGGACTGGGCACCGCTGGAGCAGGCCGCTTGGACGGGGGTGGCGCGCCTGAGCGAGAATGTCACCGACGCATGCATCACCGACCGCGACCGCCTGCTGCAGGTGGCAGAGGAGACCCTGCGCCGGGTGGCTGCCCACTATCATCCCGCACAAGAGGACCCGCTCTGGGAGTTCACGCTGCCGGAGGCGCTCCTGCTCAGTGAGCGGATCAGCGCCCGCCTGCGTAAGCTGTTGCTGGAGGAGGTGCCACTCTCGCATCGCATCCGCGTCGGTCGGGTACTGCGGTTGTGGGGCTACAAGCCGGTGGTCAGCTCCGGACTGGCCTACGGGCGGCAGGCCTGGCGTGCCTATCGGCTGGCCCGTCTGGCCAACCCACTGCACGCTCTGGCGGCGGAGCTGCGGGAGCTGTTCATGCAGGAGTTGTCTTCCAGTGCCCGCGCCTACCTGCTGCGCCGGTTGGGGCGGATCTGGGTGGAGGAGGTGGGGCGGGCCGCCATCGAGCTCTACTCCGGGCGCCTGCAAAGGGATGCCGATGCCCTGGCCCGGCTTGCGGAGCAAGAGAGCGACGACGGCCATGCGGACAGGCCTTTGCCGGGCGTTCCCCGGGTGCTGGTGGTCGGACAGCCGCAGGTCGGGAAATCCAGCCTGGTAAACGCCCTGCTGGGGGAGCCCCTCGCCGGCGCGGACGCGCTGCCGCTCACCGCCGGGCAGACGGGCTATCGCCTGCAGCGCGAGGGCGTTGCCCCGGTGCTGCTGGTGGACACCCCCGGCCTGGGGACGGGCTGGGCACAGGAGGCACTGGTCGACGCGGCGGCCGGCGCCGACCTGGTGCTCTGGGTGTGCGCGGCGCACCGGGCCGACCGCGGCGTGGACCGGGCGGCGCTGGATGCGGTCCGCGGCTGGTTCGAGGCCCACCCGGAGCGTCGGCGCCCCCCTGTTCGGGTTGTGGCCAGCCACGTGGACCGGTTATCCCCCAAACGGGAGTGGCAGCCGCCGTATGATCTGGACCCTCTGGAAGAGCGGCCGAAGGCCAGGCGCATTGATGCCGCGGTCGGGGCCATTGCCGATGACCTGGCGGTGGAGCGGGGGCAGGTGATACCGCTCAGCCTGCGCGGCGATGCCCCCTGGAACCTGGAACGGCTGGTCTCGGAGGTGGCCGGCCTGCTGCCTGCCATGGAGCAGACCCGCAGGGTCCGGCTTGCGCGGCAGCCAATGGGGGGGTGGCGCCAGGTGGCAGGGCAGTTGGGCCGGGGCGGGCAGCGGCTCTGGCGAGGCCTGCGCCGGCGCTAGCACCCGCCGCCGCTGCCGGTGATCCGCCTCAGGAGCGCCGGGTCCGCTCCGCCACTTCGGCCCGCTCCTTGGCCTCGATGCTCAGCGTGGCGGTGGGCCGGGCCAGCAGCCTCGGAATGCCGATGGGTTCACCGGTCTCTTCGCAGTAGCCGTACTCGCCGGTATCAATGCGGTGCAGTGCCTCGTCGATCTTGCGCAACAGGCGGGTCTCCCGCTCTCGAATGCGCAGCTCCAGCTGGTACTCCTCCTCCAGCGAGGCGCGGTCGTGTTCGTCGGACTCCCGCGTGTTGTCGTTGCGCAGGTGGTTGGTGGTGCTCTCCAGACCCTCGAGGATCTCCTGGCGCTCCTGCTCCAGCAGGTTGCGGAAGTAGGCCAGCTGCGCCTCGTTCATGTAGTCTTCGGGCGGGCTGGCTAGCAATTGTTCCTTGGTCAGCATGGCCTGGGCCTCCTTTACGGCACAGTGCAAAGTTGTCGCGTTGAATCCAGCATACCGCACTTGGCGGGGGAGTACGCCAGCCCGGGCTGAGGGGCATTCCATCGTTGAATGGCGCGGACGATCGTATGGGTTATCTTCTTTTTGTCACCGCCCTGTGGGCGTTTTCCTTCAGCCTGATCGGTGAGTACCTGAGCGGCCAGGTCGACAGCGATTTCGCCGTGCTCACCCGGGTGCTGCTCGGTGGGTTGGTGTTCCTGCCTCTGCTCCGTCTCGCCGGGCTGCGGCGGAGCCTGATTGCCGGCATGCTCCTGGTGGGGGCGTTGCAGTTCGGCGTGACCTACCTCTGCCTGTACCGTTCCTTCGCCTACCTGACCGTGCCCGAGGTGCTGCTGTTCACGATCACCACGCCCCTGTACGTCACCCTGCTGGATGATGCGCTGCATCGGCGTTTCGCACCGGTCGCCCTGGTGGCGGCCGGCTTGGCGGTGGTGGGCGCGGGTATCATCCGGTACGAGGGGCTGAGCGAGGGGTACTGGCTGGGTTTCTTCCTGCTCCAGGTGGCCAACTGCGCGTTCGCGGCCGGGCAGGTGGGTTTCAAGCACCTGCTACAGCGTTATCCAACGGAGACGCCGGCTTACCGCTACTTCTTCCTGTTCTTTATCGGCGCCCTGGCCGTGACCCTGCCAGCGTGGCTGGTTTTCGGTGACCGGACCATGATGCCGGAGACCGCTGCGCAGTGGCTGGTCCTGCTGTGGCTGGGAGTGGCCGCCTCCGGACTCGGGCTCTACCTCTGGAACCGTGGGGGGTGTCTGGTGGATGCCGGAACGCTGGCGGTGATGAACAACGCCCTGGTGCCGGCCGGGCTGTTGGTGAATCTGCTGGTCTGGAACCGGGACGCCGACTTGTTGCGACTGGCCGCCGGGGGGCTGGTGATCGCCTTTTCACTCTGGGTGAATGCCCGCTTTTCCCGTTACGCGCGACTTGAGGTATTCGGGACAACGCGTTGAAATGATTGGCGGAGGAGGAGGGATTCGAACCCCCGGACCCTTGCGGGTCAACGGTTTTCAAGACCGCCGCTTTCGACCGCTCAGCCACTCCTCCGGGGGCGCCTATTGTCGGTGAAGCGGGCGCGCTTGACAAGGCGGCGGCGATGGGCCGGAATGGCGCACCATGAGTGCACTGGGACCCCGAAAAGTCGAGCCGGCCGCCTGGCAGGAGTGGATCGGCCAGGCGGCCGAGCTGATCCAGCGACGGCCGTTGGCGTGGGCGGGCTGGACGGTGGCCGTGGTGCTGCTCCATCTGGTCAGCCAGCAGGTTGCATGGGCGCCTTTGCGCACCCTGGGCACCCTCGCGGTGGTCCCGCTGGGCCTGGTCCTGTTCCTGCGCCTCGCCCTGGTGGCGGATTACAGCAAGCCGGCGCGTACCGGGTTGGTGCTGCCCGGCAACCGGGATTGCCTGGCGGCGTTGGCCCTGGCCGCCGTCCTCTCGGCTCTGCACGGGACGGCGCTCCTGGCGCTACAACCGGTTGTGGCCGGTTTCGAGCAGTTGGTTACCCAGGCCGGCTACTGGTCGCCGCAGCTGGAGAGCGGTGCGCCGGCGGATCCGCCGCTCAGCCATGCGCTACTGGGGCCGGTCTACGTCTTTGGTGGCCTGTTGGGGTTAACCGGTGGGGTACTGCTTCTGGTGCTCCTGGCCCTGGGGCAATGGTTCCTGTTGCCCATGCTGGTGCTGCACAACGCCCCCGTGCAACCGGCGGCCATTGTCAGTGCCCAGGGCTACAGCCTGAACCCGGTGCCGATGATGGGGGTCAGCGGGGCGCTTCTGATCGGTATTGCACTGGTGGCGGTGACGCTGGGCTGGGCGGGTGTGGCCGTGCTGCCAGCAGCGGCCGCCCTGATGTACGTCTCTTACCGGGATGTCTACCTGGGGGTTGACGCCAACCGGCCGGCGTCCGAGGTGCGCGAGGAGACCGAAGCCCGAAATGGGCAGTTGGGTTATGACGGTTGAGCGAACCGCCCCGCATCAGGGGGGCGGGGCGGATCGGGCTCACGCGGTCTGCGCGACGGGGGGCTGGTGCGTATGGGTCTGGTTGCGGTACAGACGGTCCAGCATCTCGTCCAGGGCACGGATGGCCTCCTGCCAGAGCGTATCCGGGTGCTGTCGGGCCATGACCTGGTAGCGCTCGCGCTCGGCCTCCAGCGAACGGATGACGTCGTCAGCGGCCAGCGGGATCACCTCTCCGGCTTCCGGCGGCTCTCCGGGAAGCAGTGCGAATACCCAATTGCTTGTTGCATCCGGTTGTGCCGGGTGGTGGGCCATCAGGCCGCGTGCAACAAAACCACCGTGGCGCTTGGCCTCCTGCTCTATACCGTCCGCGTAGCACGGGCAGATCAGCGCGGTATACATCTCTTCAACTCCCGGGGCCGTTTTGTGGCCCGTAACAGTTCAGCGGATTACTTGGTGGACTCCTCCCGCTGTTGTGGCCCGGACTGCTGCGGCCTTTTGCGGCTCTGAGGCCGGCCTTGTGCAATGTCCGGGTGGAGTTATTTTTGCAATGCAACATGATTATATCATCAGTTTTGCCATAGGTCAGACCAATTCCAAGGTGTGCACTGAGGCAAGATGCCGCAGCGCACCACGAGAAGTCGCGGGGCAGGGCAGAGGCGAAGGGAGGTGAGCGGGCCGCCGGCTTCGCCCGGTGGCCCGGCAGGGCTTACAAATCGAGGAGGGGGTTGGGCTGGTCTGCCCAGGGTGAGGCGAAGTGGTCTTCCAGCCAGCTTGGCGTGATATCGCTGAGCGCCGGCGGCTGCCAGCCGGGGTTCTGGTCCTTGTCCAGCAACAGGGCCCGCACGCCCTCAACGAAGTCATCACGCCGGCAGCACTGGATGGCCAGGACCAGATCCAGCTGGAAGCATTCCCGCAGGGCCAGGTGACGGGTGCGGCGAAACTGTTCGTGGAGCAGTGCCAGCGAGGAGGGCGCACCGCTTGCCATCCGCTCCGCGTTCTCCTCCAGCCAGGGGTCGTGGCGGGCGGAATCCCGCACCGCCGCCACCCGCTGCGCCAAAGTGGGCCAGGCCATGAGCTGCCGGATCCGCTCGGCCCTGGCCTGCATGGGGGAGTCCGAGAGCTCCGGGCGGGGCAGGGCCAGGGGGCGCACGGCGTTGTGCATCCGGCCCAGGTCCTCCTGGGCGCGCCCGGTCCAGGCCACCTGCTGCAGGGCCTGGATCAGTTGTTCCCGGTGGTCCTCGGGCAGGACCACGTCTCCCAGGCCCATGAACAGGGCATCGCTGGCGTTCAACCGGGTGCCGGTCAGGGCCGCATAGGCACCGGTGCCCGGGGGCGTGCGCTGGAGAAACCAGGAAGCCCCGACATCCGGGAACAGCCCGATGGTGATCTCGGGCATGGCGAGGGTGGAGGTGGGGGTAAGCACCCGGAGGTCACCCCCTTGGAACAGTCCCAAGCCGCCGCCCATGACCACGCCCTGACCCCGGACCAGCAACGGCTTGGGGTAAACATGCAGGCTGTGATCCAGCCGGTACTCCGCGCTGAAATACTGCTCGGCGAAGGCCAGCCCGGTGCTGCGGTTACCGCGCAGGGCTTCGACGACGGCGCGGACGTCACCGCCCGCGCAGAATGCCCGTTCCCCTTCACCCTCAAGCACCACACAGGCGATCTCGGGGTCGTGGGCCCAGGCCGCCAGCTGCCGGGTCAGGGCCTGGATCATCCCCAGATCCAGGGCGTTCAGCTTACGCGGTGCAGCCAGGGTGGCCACGGCAATGCCGGGGCCGCCCTGGGCACCCGGCAACACTTGGTGGTAAAAGTGCGCCTCGCTCTCGGGCATGGCTTGTCCTCGGTTTTATTCTGATCAGGCGGGGTTGGGGGCCGGGCCTGGCGGCCCGGCCCCGCGGGTTCAGCGTTGTGCCGTGTAGGCGGTCTGCAGGCGTTTGAGATCGGCGATCACCGCTGCCGCGGCCTCCAGCAGCACGTCGGGCAATTCGTCCTCGTCAATGTCATCGTCCGCCTCCAGTGGCTCGAGGCCGGCGGCCTTCCGCCGCTCGTTATGCAGTTCCAGGCGGACCTTCTCCACCTCGTCGCGCTCCTGCTGACGGGTCTGCTCGTTCAGAGAGACGTCGGTTTGCTTCCTGCGCTCGCGCAGGTGGTCGTATTCGCGCAGCAGTGCCTGGAAGCCCGGGTCGTCCTCGCTGCGCAGTTCATAGCGGCTGCGCAGGGAGGGGATGTGCTCCGCCAGACTGCTGTCGGCCCGGTAATCCGTCGCCTCAATGCTGTTCCAGGGCAGGGCGTTGTCTATGCCCCGTTCCCCGAACTCGGAAGCATCAACCGGGGAGGGCAGTTCGATATCCGGCTGCACCCCCTTTTTCTGGGTGGAGTCGCCGGTGACGCGGTAGAACTTCGCCACGGTCAGCTTGAGCCGCCCCGCGCCATCCTCGCCATTGCCCAGGCCGAAGCGGTCCAGGTTGATCATGGTCTGGACGGTGCCCTTGCCGAAGGTGTCCTTGCCCATGACCACCCCCCGGCCGTAATCCTGGATGGCGCCAGCCAGGATCTCGGAGGCGGAGGCGCTGAAACCGTCCACCATGACCCCCAGCGGGCCGTCGTAGACCGGTGCGGAGTTGGCCTCGTCACCCCCCCGCAATACCTCCAGGTCACCGCCGCTGCGGCGGACCTGCACGATGGGACCGCCGCCCATGAAGAGCCCGGAGAGGGAGGCCGCCTCCCGCAGGGAGCCGCCGGAATTGCCGCGCAGGTCGATCACCAGGCCGTCGATGCCGTCCTCCTGCAGCTCCTCGATCAGGCGGCGGACATCACGGGTGGTGCTGCGGTAATTCGGGTCGCCGGCCTCGGCCGCCTCGAAGTCCATGTAGAAGGCGGGGATGGTGATGATCCCGATCCGGTCCTTCTCGCTGTTGTCGCCCGGCACCTCGATCACCTGGCTGCTGGCCGCCTGGTCCTCCAGCTTGATCTCGTTACGCTCCAGCACCACCTCGCGGGGGCTGGTGTCGCTGGCGCCGGCCTCGGGCAGCACCTGCAGGCGGACGATGGAGCCCCGCGGGCCGCGAATCAGGTCCACCACGTCGGAAAGCCGCCAACCGACCACGTCCTCCATCTCACCGTCCTCGCCATCGGCTACGCCGATGATGCGGTCGCCCGGGGAGAGCTCGTCGCTCTGGGAGGCCGGCCCGCCGGCGACCAGCTCGACGATGGTGACGAAGTCGTGCTCGCTCTGGAGCATCGCGCCGATGCCCTCGAGCGAGAGGCTCATGTTGATGTCGAAATCTTCCGAGCGCCGCGGTGAGAGGTAACTGCTGTGCGGGTCGAAGGCGTGGGCCCAGGCGTCCATGTAGCGCTGGAACACGTCCTCGCTGGTGTCCTGCTCGGTGGTGCGGCGGATGCGCTCGTAGCGCTGGCTGAGGGTTTCGATCACTTGCTCGTGATCGCGCCCGGCCAGCTTCTGGGTGAGGGCGTCGTGGGTCACCCGCTTGAGCCAGATCCGGTCCAGCTCCTCGCGGGATTCGGCCCAGTCGGCCTCGCTGCGATCCTGTTCAAAGCGCAGGTCGGTATCAAAATCCAGGCCGTCCTCGAGCAGCTCCAGTGCGTACTCGGTCCGCTCGGCCACGCGCTCCCGGTAGCGCTCAAACAACGCGTAGGGGACGCTGAGGTCGCCGTGGCGCAGCTGCTCGTGCAGCTCGACCCGGTGCTCCTCGAACTCCTCGATGTCCTCCTGCAGCAGGTAGAAGCGCTCACGGTCCAGCTGGTCCAGCCAGGCGTCGAACACCCGGTCAGAGAGCGCGGAGTCGAGCCCCTGCCCGCGGTAGTGATAACGGGTGAGCAGGTCGGCGATAACGCTGGCCGTCTCCCGTTGATCGGAGTCCGCTGCCAGGTCCGCGTTGGCAACGGCAGGCCCCGGACGACCGGGCCCGTCGTTGCCGCTGACCACCAGAACCAGCGCCAGCAGCAGGCCGGCGACAATCAGCGTGGGACGCATGAGTTGCGATTTCATAAATGTCAGTCCTGTCTGGGCCGCCGGTCCGGGCCGACGGTTGCGGGTGCGTCGGGTTCAGCCGGTGGCCTCAAGGCTGCGGGAGACCACCTCGTACACGTCGTTCGACAGCGAAGGCGCGTCAGCTATCCGTTGCAGTTCATTTTTCATCATCTTCTGCCTGCTCGCATCATAGCGCTGCCACTTGCTGAGTGGCAGCGCCATCCGGGCCGCGACCTGTGGGTTGATGGCGTCAAGCCGTATGACGTGGGCGGCCAGCAGTCGGTAGCCGGTCCCGCTGTCGTCGTGGAAGGCCGCGGGGTTGCCCTGCGCGAAGGCGCCAATGACCGCGCGCACGCGGTTGGGGTTGCGCAGGTCAAAGTCGGGGTGCTGAACCAGCGCCTGAACACGCTCGACCACCCTTGGGTGACGGGACATGGCCTGAACGCGGAACCATTTGTCCAGCACCAGCGGTGTCTGTCGCCAGCGCTGGTAGAAGTCATCCAGCGCGGTCACGGCGGCCTCGTCTTCCCGATCGGCCAGCAGCGCCAGGGCGGCGAGGCTGTCGGTCATGTTGTCGGCCCGGTGGTACTGCTGTTGTACCAGGCCGTTGTCCTCTGCGGCCCCCGTGGCCCCCAGGTAACCCAACGCCAGATTGGCGAGCCGGCGGCCGGCGATGTGATCGGCGTCGAGTCGCCAGGGTCCTTCTGGCCGGTAACGCCGGTAAGTGTCGCGCCATTGGCTGGCCAGGGCCTGCGCCAGTTCCGTGCGCAGTGCTTCGCGGGCGGCCCGGATGGCCACCGGGTCGGCCGGGTCCATGTGCTGGGCCAGGTAGGCCTCCTGCGGCAGCGCCAGGGCCTCGGCCGCCAGCGACGGATCCAGGTCGGGGGCCTCGAGCACCTGTTGAAAAGCCTGGATGACCTGTCTGCTGTCGTTGGGTGATGCCTGCCCCTGGACCCGGCGCAGAATCACTCGCAAGGCCAGCTGCTGGCCCGCTTCCCAGCGGGCGAAGGGGTCGTTGTCGTGGGCCAGCAGGAAGGCCAGATCATCGTCGTCGTAGTCGTACTCGAGAATGACCGGTGCGGAGAAACCGCGCAGCAGCGACGGTACCGGGCGCTCGGCGAGGCCCTCGAAAGTGAACTGCTGTTCCGACCCGGTCAACTCCAGCACCCGCGTGGTCCCTTCGGCCACGGACTCGCCGGAAAGGCGCAACGACAGCGCCTGCCCGTCGCGACCCAGCAGCCCCACGGCCACGGGGATGTGGAAGGGCTTTTTCTCGGCCTGATCCGGCGTGGGGGGGCAGGACTGGCTGATGTGCAGGGTGTAGCGGCCCCTTGCGGGGTCGAACTCGTCGCGCACGCGCACCCGCGGGGTGCCCGTCTGACTGTACCAGCGGCCGAATTGACCGAGGTCCCGACCCCCGGTCTCCGCCAGGGTCTGGCGAAAGTCCTCAATCGTGACCGCCTGACCGTCAAACCGCTCCAGGTAGCGCTTTACGCCCTGCCGGAACACCGCGTCCCCGAGCAGGGTGTGGTACATGCGGATCACCTCCGCGCCCTTGATATAGACCGTGGCGGTGTAAAAGTTGTTAATCTCCACGTAGGACTCGGGGCGCACCGGGTGCGCCATGGGGCTGGCGTCCTCGGGGAACTGGGCGGAGCGCAGCAGCCGGACCTGCTGGATGCGCTGGACCGCCGGCGATCCCATGTCCTCGCTGAACTGTTGCTCGCGGAACACGGTGAGCCCCTCTTTGAGGCTGAGTTGGAACCAGTCGCGGCAGGTGACCCGGTTGCCCGTGTAGTTGTGGAAGTACTCGTGGCCGATGACGGCCTCCACCGCCTCGAAGTCCGCGTCGGTGGCGGTCTCGGGGCTCGCGAGCACGTACTGAGTGTTGAAGATGTTCAGCCCCTTGTTCTCCATGGCACCCATGTTGAAGTCGCCCACCGCCACGACCATGTAGGTGTCCAGGTCGTACTCCAGGCCGTAGGTGTCCTCGTCCCAGCGCATGGCCTTTTTCAGGCTTTCCATGGCGTGGCCAGTGCGGTTGGCGTTCTCGTGCTCCACGTAGAACTCCAGGTGCACGTCGCGGCCGGAGCGGGTGTGGTAGGTATCCTGATGGCAGTGCAGGTCGCCGGCCACCAGCGCAAACAGGTAGCTGGGCTTGGGCCAGGGGTCGACCCACTTGACCCAGTGGCGACCCTCGCCGGCATCCCCGCTATCCACCAGATCGCCGTTGGAGAGTAGCACCGGGTAACGCTGGCGATCGGCCTCAATAGTGGTGGTGAACCGGCTGAGCACATCGGGGCGGTCGGGGAAATAGGTGATGCGCCGGAAGCCCTCGGCTTCGCATTGGGTGCAGAAATTGCCGCCCGAGCGGTACAACCCGGAGAGCGAGGTGTTGTCCTGCGGGCGGAGGAGGGTGTGTACCTCCAGTTCAAAGCGGTCCGGCACCCGTTCGATGCTGAGCCCCTGACGGGTCAGCAGGAAGTCGTCCATGGCCAGAGGTTGGCCGTCCAGGTACAACGCCTCAAGTTCCAGCGCCTCGCCGTGCAGGTGCAGTGGCTCATGCAGGTCCACCCCGTCGGCCCGATGCAGGTGCATCCGGGTGCGCACCCGCGCGCAGTCCTCGGTCAGCTGGAAATGCAGGTCGACCGTCTCCACCTCGAAGGCGGGCGGCTCGTAATCACTGAGTTTTACCGCCTTCCGCTGTTTCTGGTCGGTCATGGGGGCCCCTGTGAACGTCGATGTGCGGATTATCCTAACACTCTAGCGCAGGCGGTCTTGCTTGGGCGCCACGGCTTCGGGCGGTTGCTGTTAGACTCTGTACAAACGTTGTATGCGAGGTGTTATGTACTCTATTTTCACCCCGACAACCGGCCTCTGGCCGGGGTCTGGCAACGATGTGGATCTGGAAGTGCTCCGTCGGGGCAGCCGGTCCACCACGCCGCCGCTGCTGTTCGTTCACGGGGCCTACGCCGGCGCCTGGTGTTGGGACGCCCATTTCCTGCCCTGGTTCGCGCGGCGAGGTTGGCGCGCTTGTGCCCCCAGCGTCCGGGGCCACGGCAAGAGCGGAGACCGGGAGCACCTGCACGGCGCCAGCATTGAGGATTACGTCGAGGATGTGCTCCGGGTGGCGAGCGAGTTGGAGCGGCCGCCGGTGCTGGTAGGGCACTCCATGGGTGGCCTGGTGGTGCAACGGTGCCTGCGGCACATGGAGCCGGCCGGGGTGGGTCCTGATGGCCTCGGTGCCTCCGATGGGCCTGACCGCATCGGCGCTGCAGATGCTCTGCGCCGACCCGCCACTGCTCTGGCAGCTCTGGATGCTGCAGGGGCTGGGCCCGACACAAGTCAATTTGAGTGTGGCGCAGCGGGTATTGTTTTCGCGGCCGGTGGAGGACCGCCAGCTGCTGCACTACGCGCAGGGGTTGCAGCAGGAGTCGCAAATCGCGTTACTGGATATGAGCGTTCCGGCGACTCCGCCCCGGCCGCGTGACCCGGAGCTGCCCCTGCTCGTGCTGGGGGCGGCCCGGGATGCACTGTTCCCGCCCTGGATGGTGCATGCGACCGCGGAGGCATACGGGACCCAGGCGGAAATCCTGCCGGATATGGGCCACGGCATGATGCTTGACCATGGCTGGCAGCGGGCAGCCACGCGCATCGATGACTGGCTCCAGGAGCAGGTGCTGCCCCGGATCACCAGCGATGCCGGTCCCAGAGTTCAGGGTTTGCCCAGTAGTCAGGGTTGAGCCAGTCCGGGGTGGTCTTGTAGGTGCCGATATCGAACCCGTAGAGGGCGTGCTCAGTGCTCCAGTCCCGTAGGCGGCTGAAGCCCAGGGCGGTGATGTCCAGCCCGGTCCAGTCGCAGTGGGCGTGGTCCACCAGCAGTATGATCCGACGGGCGTGCAGGTCGCGTAAGCGTGCGAGCAATCCAGAAGCGTCCCGCCGGCTTAGCGCCTCCAGGACACCGGAAAGCACGGCCACATCGAATACGCCATGCTGGTCGAGGGCCGCAAGTGCCTCTCCCGGTGCAACGGTGACGCACTGCCCCGGGGCTCTATCTGCCAGCGCCTGCTGCGCAACGTCGCCCACGCTCAGGGCCGTTTCAGGCCGGGTATCCCCCAGGGCGTGTTGTATGGCCATCAGAGGCTGTTCGTTCATCGGTGGCGGTCGGGTAGTGGCATTGGATCCGACCATGTTCGCACGGCTGATGAGCCAGATGAACTAGCAGTTCGCGCACACTCCGCTGATTGGTGCGTCGGAGTGGTGGCGCGTGCCGGCCCGGACGTCCGGGGCCTCCGAAGCCTGGGAGGCATTCTGGGGCCACTCAAGCCAGAGCGTGACCGAACCGGGGTACAGCCCCAGATGATCGGCGATCTGCTCCGCCGGCCAGCCATCGCGGTGGAGTGACAGGGCCATTTGATAAAGCTGCAGCGGGGACTTGCGTGCCATGGTGATCTGCCTGCCTGTTGATTTCGATGCCTTACAGGTTGCAACGATTGAATGGCGCTGGCGTGACAGCGTAGTGGCGGCGAGATGAAGGCGGCGGAGCGGGGTGCGGAAGGAAGGGATATGACAAGGCCCGCCGAGGGCGGGCCTTGGACAATCGGCGAATGGTTGCCGGGTGAAGGTCAGCCCTGCACCCAGGCGTTGCACCAGCCCTCGCGGGCGACCAGCTTGCCCGGAATAATCTGGCAAACACCCCATTCGTCGTCACCCCGCCACAGGGCGCAGTTACCGCAGATCTGGCCCTCTTGGTAGCGACGGTGCTCGACCTGAGTAGCGTCGTGCTTGTAGTCCAGGCTGCGCGCGATGTCGTCATCCTCGCTCAGCCGGGGCAGGTCGGCACGGGCCACTTGCTGCTGCAGCATCAGCCCGGTGAACGGCACGGCGGCGGCGCCCAGGGCGGTGGTCTTCAGGAAACGGCGGCGGCCCTTATTGATTTGGTCAGCCATTCTCGGGTACTCCCTTGTTGAACCATGTCGGATGGAAGCAACAAGCGGGCTGGAGGCGTTTCTTCGGTATCTCTCAGAACGGCTTCCTGCCTGCCGGCTTCAACTACGCAAATTATCCCCTCTTTAGAATCATTGCAAGGCGCACTTTGTCGCACCCGCGATTGTGTTGGGCAGTTGACCATAAAAAAGCCCGCCGGGAGGCGGGCTATGGTAAGCACGCGTCGAGACGCTGTGTTTAGCCGGCCGGCACCCAGGCGTTGCACCAGCCGTCGGCGTTCACCTTGTGGCCCGGGATGATATCGCAACCACCCCACTGATCATCGCCGCCCTGCCACAGGCTGCAGTTGGCGCAGGTGGAGCCGTCCTGGTACTGGGCGTGATCGGACGCATCGGCGGCGTCGTGCACGTAGTCCAGGCTCTGGGCGATGTCGTCGTCCTCTTCCAGGCGGGGCATGTCAGCGCGGGCCACCTGGCTCTGCAGCATGGCACCGGCGAAGGGCACGGCGGCCACGCCCAGGGCGGTGGTCTTCAGGAAGCTGCGGCGCTTGGTATCGATGTCGTGGGACATGGTGCTTCTCCTTTGCCACTGATTATTTGGCTTTTGAGATGCCAACCAATAGCTGCATTGATCGACTGGTTTGAAGCTTAAATAACCTGGCAGGCGGGTGCAACCTTTCGCATTCAGAGAATTGATTTTATGCAATCGCCTGCCAGGTCATTCAGATAGGACAACCTTGGCGACCCGAAGTTCAGCGGCCATTTCCAAAACGGACCAATAGGTCTTTTCTATCACCGTTGCGACTAATTTTTATTGGCAATGCGAATCCTTTTCGGGCGTTATTGAGAATGATTAGCAATTCGCTGTGCTGGTTCACCGGCTCTCCGCCAGCCTCCAGCAGGATATCACCAGCCCGAATGCCGGCATCATCGGCTGCCGACCCATCACTGACCTGTGTCACCTCCAGCCCTGTCTCTGCCGATTCCACCATGATCCCTAGGCGCAGGGGTTCATCCGCGCTGTCGGTTCCCGGCTGGTAGCTGTAGGTGAAGTCAGCCAGTGCGGTGTCCGGCGGTTCGCAGTCCTCGTCGGTCGCATGGGGCAGCAGCACCAAGACGGCCCCGATCCCCAAGTCCGCCAGCTGCTCCGGCACGCCGTGACCGTATTCCACGTGGCCACGTCCCATGAGCCCGACCACCGGGCCACCGTGCTTTTCCAGCGCCTCGTGCAGGCCTTCGGCCATGGCGCGGTCCCAGACCAGTTGCGCCCGAACAAACCGCTCCTGATCCGCCATGTCAGCGTGGGGGTGGCGCTCCAGGGCCTCGATCAGGCGGTCGCGATAATCAGGGTGGGGGGTGGCGGGGCGCGAGATTATGCCCTCCAGGGCGCTTGCATCCTCGTCCCAGTCCGTGCCGGCCAGGCGGCCATGGGTTTCACGGTCGAGGTTGAGGGCACGGATCGGGATCTGTTCCATCCTCGCCAGGTGGAGCAGGGGCAGGTAGCCCTCCGGTGGATGCCCCCAGTGTTCATACCACTCGCTCTCGCGCAGGAATGCCGCCTCGTCCCGGTCACCGGCCAGCCATTGGTCGAGGCTGGGCTGCCGGTCCCGGGGTAGCATTTCCAGGCCCATGGCGCGGACGCTTGTCTGCCCCTGCAATGCGCTCAGGGTGAGAAGTTGCCACCGGTGCTGATCCCGGTTGCCGTGCTCCTCGCCGAGCAGGATCACGTCGTAGTCGGCGGCGCGCTTGACTACCTCGGCGGTGGTCATCGGGGTGCCGTCCCGTTCAACCCATTGTCCCGGTGCCGGGCACGCTGATTCGGCTCCCGCTACTGGCGGGCCCTCCTGCGTGGTGGCGCAACCACTCAGGAACAGAATGGCACCCGTGGTGATCAACAGGGGGACGGGACGGCGATAGGACGGGAAGTGAGGCATCATGCTGCACCGAGTCAATACGAGGAAGTGGGGTCAGTGTACAATTAAGGGTATCGTCCGGCATGGACAGCAACCCATTCAGCATGCAGGGGGAATAATGCCCACGCTGAAAGGCATTCCGGTGGTCACCAGTGGCATGAAGTTCGAGCGCGACGGTGTGCGCGCCATCAAGGACGGGGTCAAGCACAATCCCGGTGCGCAACAGGCGCCCCGCGGCCGCAAGCCCTCCTGGCTGCGGGCCCGGGTCCCGAGCGGCGAGGGGTACCAGGAGGTGCGCGACATCGTGCGTACCCACCGGCTGAGCACCGTCTGCGAAGAGTCCCACTGCCCGAACATCGGTGAATGCTGGAACGCCGGCACGGCCACGATCATGCTTATGGGCTCGGTCTGTACCCGGGCCTGCCGCTTCTGCGCCGTGGACACCGGTAACCCCAAGGGCCGGCTGGACCACGAAGAACCGGCCCACGCCGCCGAGTCGGTGCGCTTGATGGGCCTCAAGTACGTGGTGCTCACCTCGGTGGATCGCGACGATCTGGAGGATGCCGGGGCCGGACACTACGCAGCCTGTGTGCAGGCGATCCGTGAGGTTAATCCGGAAACGGCCGTGGAGGTCCTCACCCCGGATTTCAACGGCGTTCAGGCGCACGTGCACACCGTGGTCGACTCCGGCCCGGAGGTGTTTGCCCAGAACGTAGAGACGGTGCGCCGGCTTACCCACCCGGTGCGGGACCCGCGAGCGGGCTACGACCAGACCTTGGAGGTGTTGCGCATGGCCAAGGCGCGGCGCCCGGAGATGCTGACCAAGACCAGCCTGATGCTCGGACTGGGCGAGACCGACGCCGAGATCCGTGAAACATTGCAGGATCTACGTGCCGCCCAAGTGGATATCGTCACCTTCGGGCAATACCTGCAGCCGACGCGCAACCACCTGTCCGTGGAACGCTATGTCTCGCCGGCAGAGTTTGCGGAATACCGGCGGATGGGCCTGGAAATGGGCTTCCTTGAAGTGGTAGCAGGGCCGATGGTGCGTTCCAGCTACCGCGCAGACAAGGTGCTGGAAAAAAACAACGTGGGCCTGGAGTCCGCCTCCTGAGGGTGGGGTCATGAATCAGCGGGAAACCGATCTTGCAGCGTGCCTCTGTCGCCGCCTGTCGGGGGTGGAGCTGCCGGAGACCGGCTTTCTGGAGCTCCAGGGCCGGCGCACGCCCGCCGCGGTGCTTCTGCCCCTTATTCCCGGGGAAGGGGGGTACCAGGTGCTCTTCACCCGGCGCAGTGAGCACCTTCGTGATCACGCGGGCCAGATCAGTTTCCCCGGTGGTCGCAAGGAGCCCGGCGAGAGCTCTGAGCGGGCGGCGCTGCGGGAGGCCTGGGAGGAGATCGGCCTGGAGCCGTCACGGGTGACCGTGCTGGGTCGGCTGGGGCCTTATCATACCGGTACCGGGTACCGGGTACGTCCGATTGTGGGGCGTATCGACCCGCCGGCCGTCTGGCACCCGGACCCGGATGAAGTGGCTGAGGTCTTCACCGTGCCACTGGCTTTTCTGGCCGATCCGGCCAACCACCGGCAATATGAAACCGAGCGCCACGGCCGACGCCTTCGCTACCACGCCCTGACCTGGCGAGAACACTTCATCTGGGGTGCAACAGCCGGCATCCTGATGCAGTTCTGCCAGGTGCTGTCACCCACCGCTGAAAACGCCTGAAGGCCCCTCGCCCCAGGCCCTGGACCAAACCCCATGCAACCATCCCTGTGTGCCATGCCCAAGTCGTTCCAGTTGATTGCGGCCCTGGTCGTCGCGCTGTTCTTCGCAGCCGGCCCGGCTGCGGCCGACGACGGTGACCTGCCTGTCGGCCACTACCTGTTGCCGGAGGAGGGCGACATTATTGGCCGGGTCCAGGTGGTAAGGGCCGAGCAGGAAGACACCGTACTGGAAATCGGGCGCCGCCACGGGGTGGGGTTCGAGGAGATGCGCCTGGCCAACCCTGACATCAGCTTGTGGGTGCCGGGGGAGGGGACCGAGGTGGTGGTGCCCACGCGGTTCATCCTGCCCCCGGGGCCGCGCGAAGGGGTGGTGGTCAACGTGGCGGAGATGCGCCTGTACTATTACCCGCCACAGGAAGGGGATGAGCCCCGGCGGGTGGAGACCTACCCGGTAAGTGTTGGCCGGATGGACTGGGATACCCCCGTCGGCGAGACGGAGATCACCGCCAAGGCCGAGGACCCGGCCTGGTATCCCCCTGAGTCCATTCGCGAGTACTCCCGGCAGCAGGGCACGGAGTTGCCGCGGGTGGTACCGCCAGGGCCCGATAACCCGCTTGGCCGACACGCGCTGCGGCTGGGTATCCCCGGCTATCTCATTCACGGGACCAACCGGCCCTGGGGGATTGGGATGCGCGTGACCGCGGGCTGCATCCGCATGTACCCGGAGGACATCGAGGACCTGTTTCCGCGCCTGCCCGTGGGTACATCGGTCAAGCTGGTAAACGCACCGTTCAAGGCAGGCTGGAAGGGCGACACGCTCTACCTGCAGGCGTACCCCCTGCTCGAAGAAAAGCGGGAAAACACCCCGGTGAGCGAGCAACTCGGCATGGCCGCGGACGCAGTTGCCGATGCCCTGGGTGATCGACGCCACCGGGTCGACTACAGCCGGTTACGGCGGCTGGTGGAGAGCCCGACGGGGTTGCCGGTACCGATCTCCAGGGATGCTGACGTGCTGTTGCCGGGCCACCTGAGCGGTGACCTGTAGCGGGGGGGCGTGGCAGCCCGCCGTTTCAGGCACCCAGAAACAAAGAACCCCGCGCAAGGCGGGGTTCCGGAACGGTGCTCAGAAGCCCTGAATTACTTGTACATGGACTTCTGAAACATGCGGTCGATCTCTTCGCTGTTGCGCTGAGAGGCCTCGAGCGCGGCATCAGCGTCTGCCTGGGCCTGCGCCGCCATGTCGCGGGCCTCGTTCGCAGTGGCCAGGGCCTCATCGGCGGTGGCGCGGGCGTCGGAGGCCTCGGCGCGCGCCTCGTCCACCATGCTGCGCACATCTTCCTCGGCGACGGTGGCGCACCCGGCCAGAAGGGCCAGGGAGGCACCGATAGCGGAGTACTTCAGTGCGTTCTTGATCTTCATGCTCATGGGAGTCTCCTTAATACGGGCAAAATACCCTAGCTGGGCGTTGAAATTTGCATCAGCTCACATCCGAATCCTAGCGGATCAGGACGCGAGTGCCAATGGTTACAAAGTCAGCGAGGCGCTCGATTTCCTCGTTGGTGACCGCGACGCAGCCCTGGGTCCAGTGGAAGCGGTCATGGATATCCGGGTCCCCGCCACCAATGCCGTGAATCCCGATATAACCACCCAGCTGCGTCTCTTGCGGTGGGGCGCGGTGGCGCCGCAGGTGCTCGTGGTAGGCCTCGTAATCATCGGCGTCAAACACCCCGGCCTCCAGCGCCTTGCGGGCGTGTCTGGGGGTCGGGTAATCAAGGCCCAGAAAGATGTGGAAGGGACTGTTCTGGTTGATCCGGTTGATGCGGAACTCGCCGGTCGGCGTGCGGTTATCCCCCCGTTGGCGGAGCGCGGCGGTCCCGGCCCGTCCCACGGATATTCGCTGGAAGACCTCGATTGCCTCACGTCCCTGGTAGACGGTCAACTCCGCGGCGTCCGGGTCCACTTCCACCCAGATCTCTCCATCGTGGTTCGGTTCTGCCGCGGCCGTTATGGCCACCAGCAGCAGAGCGCCTGCCAACAGCCGTACCAGTGTGGCCATCATGCAGAGTCCAGGAACTGCATCACGTCGGCCGCGTCGAAGGGCCAGTCGAGGCTATGGCCGATTTCATCGGCCAGCACCGGGATGCGCTCGCCGTAGGTGGCCATCCACTCGGGGTGGTCCACCACATCGCGCGGCTGCCATTGCACCGGACGGTAGGCGGTCACCGTCTTCAGCAGCTGCTCGGCCTCGTCACACAGGTGGCAACAATCGGTCATGTAAAGGTAAAGCACGGAGGCCCCTAAGGTGCGGAAGTACGGCCGCTATCATACGAACGCGCGCCGCAGGGGGCAATTGCTGCCCGGACCATTCCCGACCGGGTCGCGACAGCCCGCCGTTGCCAATGCCTGGAGACACCCAGTGGCGGCCGGAAATGGACCGGGCTCGTCTTGGTCAGCTGTGATCGGGCTGGCGGGCCACAACGGCTTCGGTCATCTCGGCTACCGTGGTCTCGACGTCACCCGTGGACGGGCTGATGATCCAGGCCTGGCGATCTTCGCCCGCAGGCGGATGCTTGCTGCCGGCCAGCGCGACCAGGCCTGCGTCCAGCAGCAGGGGGATGACCGCCTCGGGGGAATCAATGCCGTCGGGTAGCTGCTCCGGCAATCGGTAGACGTGCAGCCCTTGGGCGAACAGGTTGCCTTCGAGCCGGCGCAGCGCGGCACCGCGCGTGGTGTCGCCACCACCGTGGAGCCAGACCGCCAGAGGTTGCTGGCCTTTCTGGCTGGCGCGGGCGTGAGCCTCCGGAACCGGGGACGCCGCGGTGCTTTGGTGCACACGATCAATCATGCCGGCGGCGACCGTGCCGTGGTGGCTGCGGTCAACCAGGATAAAGGCGCCGGCGTCAGGGCAGACGGCATAGGGCTCGCAGGGCAGCGGGGCACCCAGGGTGATCTCAACGCCAGCGATGCTGTTTAACGCCAGGTGTTCCGGGGCCTCTCCGCGCTCCAGCCGGTGGATATCCAGTGAATGGGTCAGGCGGGTCACCGTGGCCGGCACGCGGCAAGTGGCCAGCTTGAGCCAGAACTGCTGGCCGGGGCGCAGGGGGCGCTCATCCATCCAGATCAGTTCTGCCGCCAGGCCGCGGGCGGTAGTCAGGGTGGGCGCGTCCGCATCCACCAGCCAGTCGCCGCGAGAGATATCCAACTCGTCGGCCAGGGTGACGGTGATCGCCTGGCCGGCGTGGGCCGACGACGATTTTGGGCCGCTAAAGCCCTCGACACTGTGGATGCGACTTTGCTGACCGCTGGGGAGGACCCGCACTGCCTGACCCGGGCGTAGCGTGCCGGTGGCCAAGGTGCCGGCATAGCCGCGGAAACCGGCGTGGGGACGGCTGACGTACTGTATGGGCAGCCGAACCGGGTCGAACGGGCGCTGGTCGACTGCCGGCGCCACCGACTCCAGCCACTGCAGCAGCGTGGGGCCGGTGTACCAGGGCGCCACATCGTCAGCGGAGTGGACTACATTGCGCCCCTGTAAGGCAGAGAGCGGAATGCAGTCCACCTGCTCCAGGCCCAGACGTTCGGCGAGCACCCGGTAATCTCTCTCTATCGCCCGGAAGGTGGCCTCGTCCCAGTCCACCCGGTCCATCTTGTTCACGGCCAGGACCACCGAGCGGATGCCCAGCAGGGCGCAGATGGCGCTATGACGGCGGGTCTGGGGCAACAGCCCCTTACTGGCATCCACCAGGATTATGGCCACGTCGGCAGTGGAGGCACCGGTGGCCATGTTGCGGGTGTACTGCTCATGGCCCGGGGTGTCGGCAATAATGAACTTGCGCTTGTCGGTGGCGAAGTAGCGGTAGGCCACATCGATGGTGATGCCTTGTTCCCGTTCCGCCTCCAGGCCGTCCACCAGCAACGCCAGGTCGGGGGCCTCGCCGGTGGTTCCATAGCGGGCACTGGCCTTAGACAGCGCCGCCAGTTGGTCCTCTGGTATGGCGCCGGCATCGTGCAGCAGGCGGCCAATCAGCGTGCTCTTGCCGTCGTCCACGCTGCCGCAGGTGAGCAGACGGAGCAGGTCGCGGGCCTCCAGCGCTTCCAGGCGCCGGTGCAGGTCGGTATGGCTGGTCATGGTTTCACACGTCGCTTTGTCGGTGGCTGATCAGAAGTAGCCTTCACGCTTTTTCTTCTCCATAGAGCCGGCCTGATCGTGGTCGATGGCGCGGCCCTGGCGCTCGCTGCTGCGCGAGTCCAGCATTTCAGCGATGATCTCGGGCACCGTGGTGGCATTCGAACGGATCGCACCGGTCAACGGATAGCAGCCCAGCGTGCGGAAGCGGACACGCTCCATACGTGGCTTCTCACCCGGATTCAGGGGCAGGCGTTCGTCGTCCACCATGATCAGGAGGCCGTCGCGCTCCACCACTGGGCGTTCGGCGGCGAAATAGAGCGGTACCACCGGGATGTTCTCGCGGTGGATGTAGAGCCAGACATCCAGTTCCGTCCAGTTGGAGAGCGGAAAGACGCGGATGCTTTCGCCCTTGTGGATGCGACCGTTGTAGAGGCTCCACAGCTCCGGGCGCTGCCCCTTGGGGTCCCAGCGGTGGTGCGCGTCGCGGAAGGAATAGACGCGTTCCTTGGCGCGACTGGCTTCCTCGTCGCGACGGGCGCCCCCGAAAGCAGCATCAAATCGGTACCGGTCCAGCGCCTGCTTGAGGGCCTGGGTCTTCATCACATCGGTGTGCACCGAGGAGCCATGGCTAAAGGGGCCGACGCCCTGTGCCACGCCTTCGCGGTTGATGTGCACCCGCAGTTCCATGCCGACCTCCTCAGCCATTCGGTCACGGAAGCGGATCATCTCCCGGAATTTCCAGGTGGTGTCCACGTGTAACAGCGGGAAGGGCGGCTTCCCCGGATGAAAGGCCTTGCGGGCCAGGTGCAGCATCACCGAGGAGTCCTTGCCAATGGAGTAGAGCATCACCGGGTTTTCGAACTCCGCGGCCACCTCCCGCATGATATGGATGCTCTCCGCCTCCAGCCGGTCCAGGTGACTGGTGGCGGGCAGGGGCTCCGGCGCTGTTCTGCTTTGCAGGGCACTGGCGGATTGGCTCATACGGTGGTACCTCCGGCGTGTTTCAGGGGCGCCCGCTGGGGGGGCGAATCAGGGCTTTCCGGGAGGGGGTAAAAGGCCCCCTGTCCGGGGGTGGCACCCTGGAACCAGTGCAGGTGCGCCTGCAGCCGCACGGTCTCTCCCACGATAAGCAGCGCCGGGGGTTGGATGCCCTCGGCGGCCACGCGACGGGGCAGCGTCTCCAGGCTCCCGATCAGTACGCGCTGACTGCGGGTGGTGCCCTGCTCCACCACCGCAGCCGGGTGGTGATTGGGCAGCCCGTTACGGCGCAGATTGGCGCAGACCTCCGGCAGTCGGCCGAGGGCCATGTAGAAGACCAGCGTCTGCCCGGGACGGGCCAGGTCGGCCCAGTCGGTATCCGTCTGTTCGTCCGCCGGGTGCCCGGTGAGCAGTCGGCAGCTGTGGGCATGATCCCGATGGGTGAGCGGGATGCCCGCGTAGGCGGCGCAGCCCTGCGCCGCCGTGATGCCAGGCACCACCTGGAACGGGATGCCAGCGGCAGCCAGTTCGGCCACCTCCTCGCCGCCGCGACCAAAGATGAAGGGGTCCCCCCCTTTAAGGCGCAGCACACGGTGCCCGGCGCGGGCCAGCGAGACCAGTCGAGCGCTGATCTGATCCTGGGGCAGGGTGTGCCGGCCAGCGGTTTTGCCCACTGGAATGCGCTTGGCGCCGGCGCGGATCAGGTCAAGGATTTCCGGTGCCACCAGCCGGTCGTACAACACCACGTCGACCTGCTGCATCAGGCGCGCCGCCTTCAGCGTGAGCAGTTCCGGGTCGCCCGGCCCCGCGCCGACCAGATAGACCTCCCCCGTGGCCGGTTTCTGAGTCATGGTTACTCTCCTCCGCCCGCTCGCACGGATGCGGTGTGCGGTGCGCGGTGTAATCCGCATTCCCGGTGTTCCGGCTCCTCCCACCACCAGCGGCCGGCGCGAGGGTCCTCACCGGCGGTGATGGCCCGGGTGCAGGGGGCGCAGCCGATACTGGGATAGCCCTGGTCGTGGAGCGCGTTGTAGGGCACCTGGTGGTTTCGGATGTAGTCCCAGACGTCCTGCTCCCGCCATTCGGCCAGTGGATTGAACTTGGTGAGCCCGTGGGCGGCGTCGTATTCCTCCAGCGCCAGATCCCGGCGGGTGACCGACTGGGCACGTCGCTGCCCGGTTATCCACGCCTTGCGGCTGGCGAGCGCCCGCGCCAAAGGCTCCACCTTGCGTATATGGCAGCAAGCCTCACGGGCGCTACGGCTGTCGTAGAACCCGTTGATGCCGTGGCTGTGCACCCAGCGTTGTACTGCCTCGGCCTCGGGGAACCAGGTCTCGATGACGACCCCGTAATGGCGCCGTGCTTGCTGGTGGAGGGCATGGGTTTCGGCGTTCAGCCGGCCGGTGTCCAGAGTAAAGGGCGTAATGCCCGGCGCATGCCGACAGACCATATCCAGCAGCACCATGTCCTCGGCGCCGAAGCTCACTGCCAGGGCTGCAGGTCGTTGTGTCGCCTCAATCTCCCGGAGCAGTTGCACGGCGGCGTCGGTGAGTGAGTGCAGGCGGTCGTGGTCGGTGTATTGATCGGTCATGGCTATGCGCTCCCTCGGCTATGGCTGGCAAGCTAGCAAAGCCGGGTAAGACCCAAAAGGAATGTTTGTTAATTTGCTTAATTCTCTGAAGAATTAGAAGGGCGTGATTTACAGATTAGGGGAATAAGCAATTCCCCAATCATTCTTTCTGGAAGTAAGCGGTCGGGTACTAAGCTGACGCCTGTCAAATCGCCGCACCGATAGGTTCTCAAGGTTATGTACCAGTACAGCGATCACGATCACGCCCTGGTGCTAGCGCGCGTGGACGAGTTCCGCGATCAGACGCGCCGCCACTTGGCAGGGCAGCTCAGTGAAGACGACTTCCGGCCGCTGCGCCTCATGAACGGGCTCTATATCCAGCGGCTGGGCCCCATGCTGCGGATCGCCATTCCCTATGGCACGCTTTCATCCGCGCAACTGAGGGCCCTCGCCGAGGTGGCCCGCCGTTACGACCGGGGGCTCGGCCATTTCACCACCCGCCAGAACATGCAGCTTCACCACCTGGAGCTGTCCGATGTGCCGGAGGTGCTTGCCGACCTGGCCGAGGTGGAGATGCACGCCATGCAGACCAGCGGCAACTGCATACGTAATGTCACCAGTGACCAGCTGGCGGGCATCGCGCCGGATGAAGTGGATGACCCGCGGCCCTGGTGCGAACTGATTCGCCAGTGGGCCACGCTCCACCCCGAGTTCATCTACCTGCCGCGCAAATTCAAGATCGCCGTCAGCGGGGCACGGTATGACCGCGCCGCCGTACAGGTGCACGACATTGGCCTGCGACTGGTGGAGGGCAGCGGTCACGACGCCCGTTTCGAGGTCTGGGTGGGTGGTGGCCTGGGCCGTACCCCAGTCATCGCTGAGCGCCTGCGCAGCAACCTGCCGGGGCGCGAGGTACTGCCCTACCTGGAGGCTATCCTGCGGATCTATAACCGACAGGGCCGGCGTGACAACAAGAACAAGGCGCGCATCAAGATCCTGGTGCGGCAGCTCGGGGTGGCCCGCTTCCGTGAACTCGTGGAGACCGAGTACGCCGCCATGGCGGGCGATCATTTGCTGATCACGGAGGCGCGTTACGCCGAGGTGGCTCGCTACTTCCGGCGCCCGGAGGTAGCCACCACGGCTGCGGACGAGGAACAGCTGCAGGCGGAGGCGGAAGGGGATCAGGCCTTCGCCAACTGGCTGCGCTGGAACACGGAACTGCAACGCCAGCCCGGCGTGCGTGCAGTGACTGTCTGCCTGAAAAACGGCGACAGGCAGCCGGGCGATATCAGCAGTGACGAGATGGACGTGGTGGCCGAACTGGCGGACGGCGCGGGTCAGGGCGAGATCCGCAGTACCCACCACCAGAACCTGCTGCTGCCGGATATTCCGGGCAGCCGCCTGTACGCCGTCTGGCAGGCGCTGGACCGGCTGGGCCTGGCCCACCCGGTGGTGGGCACGGTGGCCGATACCATCTGCTGCCCGGGCTGGAAGTACTGCAACCTCGCCAACGCCGAGTCCATTCCCGTGGCACTGGCGGTGCAGGAGCAATTGGAAGACCTGGATTATCTGCACGACCTGGGTGAGGTGCGGCTGAATATCTCCGGCTGCATGAACGCTTGCGGTCACCACCACGTGGGTCATATCGGCATTCTTGGTGTCGAGAAGCGGGGTGAGCCCTGGTACCAGATCCAGGTGGGCGGCTCCTCCGCCGGTCAGGTGAGCCTTGGCAAGGTGCTGGGCCCCTCGGTGGCCCAGGATCAGGTGGCCCCGGTGGTGGCGTCGCTGATGGAACGCTACGTGGCCCTTCGCGAGGGCGAGGAACGTTTTATCGATACCGTGCGCCGGGTCGGCCTGGCGCCGTTCAAGGAGGTGCTCCATGCTGCTGCTTGAGGAGGGCCGCACGGCTTCCGACCACTGGCAACGGCTCGCGGCGGATGAGGTCGCCAATCCGCTGCCGGCGGGTGACTGGCTCATCCATCGGAAGGATTGGGAGGCCGCCGGCCGGCCCCGGCCGGACAGCGGCACTCGGCTCGCCCTGGAACTCGACGGTGACGACGATCCCGAGGGGCTGGAGGATGTATTGCCGCGGCTGGCGCTCGTGGCGGTGCGTTTTCCGGTCGCTACCGACGGTCGCGGCTTCAGCCTGCTGCCCTGGCTGCGCCGGGCAGGTTACGCCGGGCCGGTGCGCGCCACCGGCGATCTCCGCGTGGACCAGTTGAGTGCGCTGCGGCGCGCGGGGTTCGACTCCATCGAGTTATCGGACGACGTGGATCTGGAGACGGCCCAGCGCTGCCTGCAACGGTTTGGACAGCACGGGACGACGCCCGTCCGGAGAGCCGAACCATGACCGGGCTGAATAACGCTGAGTACAGCACGGAGGCCATGGCAGCCGTAGAAGCCGTGGAGGCCGTGGTGGTGCGGTTTGCCGGTGATTCCGGAGACGGCATGCAGCTTACGGGCAGCCAGTTCACCCGTGCCACCGCGCTCGCCGGCAACGACCTTGCCACGCTCCCCAGCTTCCCTGCGGAGATTCGTGCCCCGGCCGGTACCACCTTCGGCGTATCGTCATTCCAGATCCAGTTCGGCGCGGACGCGGTGGCCACACCGGGTGATGCACCGGACGTACTCGTGGCCATGAACCCCGCGGCCTTGCGCGTCCACCTGCCGGACGTGGCGCCGGCGGGGACGCTTATCATCAACACCGGGGCATTCACGGAGCGCAACCTCGCCAGGGCTGGGTACGAACGTAGCCCCCTGGAGGACGGAAGCCTGGACGACTATCAGGTCGTCGCCGTGGATATCACTCAACGCACCGTGGAGGCGGTCAAGGGGTTCGGTCTGAGCCACGCCGATGCCCGGCGTTGCAAGAACCTCTGGGCCCTCGGGCTGATGTACTGGTCGTATGGCCGCGATCCGGACGCGACGCTGGAGTGGATTAACGAGAAGTTCGCCGAGCGGGAAGATCTCCGTTCCGCGAACCGCGCGGCGTTGCTGGCGGGTCACGCCTACGGCGAGACAGCGGAGTTGGGTCCGGCCCTGCCGCGTACCCACGTGCCCCCCGCCGAGCAGGCGCCCGGACGCTATCGAACGGTGACCGGCGCGGATGCACTTACCTGGGGACTGCTCGCCGGGGCGGGCAAGGCAGAACTGCCCATGGTGTTCGCGTCCTATCCCATCACCCCGGCCTCCGGGCTCATGCACACGCTGTCCGCGTTGAATGAGCCGGGTCTGACGACACTGCAGGCTGAAGACGAGATCGCCGCAGCCTGTGCCGCCATCGGGGCCTCCTTCAGTGGGTCCCTTGGCGTGACCGCCAGTTCCGGCCCCGGCGTGGCGCTGAAGGGCGAGGCGTTGGGGCTTGCCGTAAGCGCCGAGCTGCCGCTTGTTGTCGTGAACTGCCAGCGTGGCGGCCCCTCCACCGGGTTGCCTACCAAAACGGAGCAGTCGGACCTCTACCAGGCCCTCTACGGGCGGAATGGTGACGCGCCCCTGTGTGTCCTGGCACCGGCTACGGCAGCCGACTGCTTTGCCATGGCGCTGGAAGCCGTCCGGCTGGCCGTACGGTATATGACGCCGGTTCTGCTGTTGGCGGATGGCTACCTGGTCAACGCCGCGGAGCCCTGGCAGATCCCCGAGCTATCGGATTGGGAAGATTTCCCCGTCCGCTTCCGCACGGATCCGGGCGATTTCCACCCCTTTCTGCGGGATGCCGCCACCGGCTCCCGCCCCTGGGTGAAGCCCGGGACCGCGGGGTTGGAGCATCGCATCGGTGGTCTGGAGAAGGACTTCGACAGCGGCCATATCTCCTATGACCCGGACAACCACCAGCGTATGACCGACGCGCGCACCGACAAGATCCGCCGCGTCGCTGACGCCATCCCGGAACAGGATGTGGCGGTTGGCGGATCCAAGGGCGACCTGGCAGTGGTGAGCTGGGGCTCGACCTACGGGGCGGTCAACCAGGCAGTCCGGCGAAGTCGCATGAAGGGCCGTGACGTCGCTCATGTTCACCTGCGGTACCTCAATCCATTTCCGCGCAACCTTGGGCGCTTACTGGAGGGCTATGACCGTTTGCTGGTCCCCGAGATCAATAACGGCCAATTGGTGAATGTGCTCCGCGCTACGTTCGGCGTCAATGCTCAAGGGCTCAGCCAAGTGACCGGCGAGCCGTTTCGCATCGCCCACCTGGAAAACGCTATCAAAGAGACTCTGGAAGCCTGATCATGACTGCAGCGACAGCTTCACCGAAACCCGCGGACTTCGCCTCGGATCAACAGGTACGTTGGTGCCCGGGCTGCGGCGACTACGCGATTCTCAAGGGCATTCAGAAGACCCTTGCCGGGCTGGGTGTCCCGCAGGAAAACCTTGTGTTCGTCTCCGGCATCGGGTGTTCCTCTCGCCTTCCGTACTACCTCGAGACCTACGGTTTCCATACCATCCATGGCCGTGCCCCCGCGGTGGCAACCGGGGTGAAGCTCGGCAACCCGGCGTTGGACGTCTGGGTGATCACGGGTGACGGCGACGGGCTCAGCATTGGCGGCAACCACCTCATGCATGTCCTCCGACGCAACATCGACATGCAGATTCTGCTGTTCAATAACGAAATCTACGGGTTGACTAAAGGGCAGGTTTCGCCCACTTCGAAGCCTGGGACCCGTTCTCCCACGAGTCCACGGGGGGCCGTGGACAAGCCGGTGATGCCAGCGCGGTTCGCCCTGGGCGCGGGTGCGCGTTTCGTGGCCCGTGCGGTGGATACGGACCCGAAGGCCTTGCGATGCGTCCTGGAGCGTGCTCACGCGCATCGCGGTGCCTCATTGGTGGAGATCTACCAGAACTGCATTGTGTACAATGACCAGGCGTTTGCGGACATCACCCAGCGGGGCCGTGCCGCGAACAACACTATCCGTTTGCGGCACGGCGAGCCCATGCGCTTTGGTACGAACGGTGACAGGGGACTGGTCCTGGATCCGGCCAGTTGCGCCCTTCGCGTGGTTGAGGTGGGTGGCGAAAACGGGGTGCCGGAATCCGAGTTGCTGGTGCACGATGAACGGAACGCGGCCCTGGCTGGGTTGCTCGCCAGCATGCAGCCACCGGAGTTGCCGGTCGCGCTCGGCGTGATCTACTGCGATCCCGAGGATCAGAGTGGCATGGACACCGTGCGCAGCCCCGTCCAACTGGCAGCGGTGGATCGGTTGCTGAACGGCGGGCATGTCTGGCGTGTCGGAGAGGAGTGAGGGTATCACCGCGCCGGCCGTGCGCCGGCGGTGCCAAGCTGCGTCGCCACTCCCGGATTTCATGACGGCCCGAGTTGGAAGCTGACGGCAAGGGAGGCACATGTCTGCTGAGATCCTGCTGGTCGACAATGGCTCGCGCCGCGCGCAGTCCACCATCAGCCTGCGCCGTCTGGCGGAGGCGCTGAGCGAGCGGGTAGGCCAGCCGGTGCAGCCCGTCTCTTTGCTGCATTCCGACAGGGCGCCGGCGGCAGCGCTTGGCGGCGTGCCCGCGCGGACGCTGGAGCCGACCCTGCAAGCGCGGGCGGAAGCGGGTATCCGGCGTTTTCGCATTGTCCCGCTCTTTTTCGGTCCGAGCCGGGCACTCACCGACTACTTGCCCGAGCGGGTGACAGCCCTGGCGCACCACTTCCCCGACCTGGATGTACAAGTCGCACCGCCGCTGGTGGATTCGGAGCGGCGACACGACCCGCGTATCGCGCGGATTCTGGCGGACTCGGTCGAGTCGGTGCAGGACGAGCCCGGTGCCCGTGTCATTTTGGTGGATCATGGAAGCCCCGCGCCAGCCGTTGCCCAGGTTCGCAACTACGTCGCCGGGCAACTCAGCGTCATGCTGCACGAGCGGGTGGACCGGGTGGTGCCCGCCTCGATGGAACGTAGGCCGGGTGCTGCCTACGCCTTCAACGAGCCTTTGTTGGAAACGCTGCTGGAGCGGCCGGTATTCAGCAGCGGGCGGGTGGTGATTGCCATGATGTTCCTGCAACCGGGCCGGCACGCGGGCGCAGACGGGGATGTTGCCCGTATCTGCGCTGACGCCGAGGCCCGTAATTCGGCGCTCAGAACCGTCATGACGCCGCTGGTGGGTGAGCACCCGCTGTTGCTGGAGATCCTGGCCGACCGCCTTGCCACCATTCACTCCCCTGCCAATGGGCCGGAGCCCACACGGGTGTCCTGACTGGGGGGTAGTGGTAAACTGCCCGCCCTTCTAAGAGTCATGTGCGCATGGCGAAAATCTGATCCGGATAGAGCGGCAGATCATATCGCCGGGCAACGCCGTGGAGGGCTCAATATTGGATAACCCGGAACAGGCGACGTTCGAGCCGGACCGAACCCTGTCGATCGCACCGATGATGGAGTGGACCGACCGGCACGCCCGTTACTTTCTGCGCCTGCTCGCCCCGCGCACGCTGCTGTTCACGGAAATGGTCCCGGCCCTGGCGGTGTGGCACAACGACCCGACCCGTTTTCTGGCCTACAGCCCGGAAGAGCACCCGCTGGCAGTCCAGTTCGGCGGTGCGGACCCGGAGCACCTGGCCCATTGCGCCCGGCTGGCGGAGGCCTGGGGTTACGATGAAGTGAACCTAAATGTCGGCTGCCCGAGCGACCGGGTGCAGGCCGGCGCCTTTGGGGCCTGCCTGATGGCCGAGCCGGACCGGGTTGCCGACTGCGTGGCGGCGATGCGGGAGAGCTGTCGATTGCCGGTGACGGTGAAACACCGGATCGGCGTGGACGACCTGGACAACTATGATTTCCTCGCCGGTTTTGTCGAGCGGGTCGCGGCGGCCGGCTGCCAAACCTTCTATGTGCATGCCCGCAAGGCCTGGTTGAAGGGCCTGAGCCCGAAGGAGAACCGCGAGATCCCGCCACTGGACTTCGCCCGCGTCCACCGCCTGAAGCGCGATTTCCCGCAGTTGGAGGTGGTGCTCAACGGCGGCATCACCGCCCTGGAGGAGATCGAAACCGCGCTGCAGGAGGGACTGGACGGTGTGATGGTCGGCCGGGAGGCCTACGGCAACCCGTGGGCCCTGGCCGGTTGGGACCGGGCGCTGTACGGCGCGGCGGGCGCCGGGGTGCCGGACCGGCATGCAGCCGTGCGGGCATTCCTGCCTTACGTGGAGGCGCAACTGGCGGCGGGGGCGCGATTGCAGCACCTCGCCCGGCACATCCTCGGCCTGTTCAACGGCTGCCCGGGTGGCCGGCGCTGGCGGCGCCACATCAGCGAGCAGGCCCACAAGGACGGGGCCGGGCCCGAGGGATCGAGCAGGCGCTGGCCCTGGTCCCCGAGGGCCGCGCTGTGGCCTGACGTCGGCTCAGATCCGGAAGAAACGCCGGGCGTTGGCGGTGGTGGCCCCGGCGATGGTCTCGCGGCTGTGCCCGGTCAGTTCCGCTACCTTGTCCAGCACGTAGGGCAGGTGGGCGGGCACGTTGCGCCGGGTCTTCGGGCGCGGCCGTATATTGCGAGGCATCAGGTAGGGGCAGTCGGTCTCGATCATCAGCCGGTCCAGGGGGATGTCCTTGACGCACGCTTGCAGGGCCTGCCCCCGCCGCTCGTCACACACCCAGCCCGTCACCCCGACGTGCAGGTCCATGTCCAGGTAGTCGTAAAGCATCCGCCGGTCGCCGGTGAAGCAGTGGGCGATGGCGTCTACCAGGTCGTCCCGGTAGGCCCGCACCATGTCCCGGAAGCGCTCATGGGCCTCCCGCTGGTGGAGGAACACCGGCAGCCCCAGCTCACAGGCCAGTTCCAGGTGGCGCTCGAAGACCTTCTCCTGCACCGAGCGCGGGGAGATATCCCGGTAGAAGTCCAGCCCCGTCTCGCCGATGGCCACCACCAGGTCATCAGCGGCCAGGTCCCGTAACAGGGCCTCGGACTCCCCGTGCCAATCGCCAGCGTGGTGGGGGTGAAAACCGGCGGTTGCCCTCATCCGTTCCGGGTGACGGCGGGCCAGTTCCAGGCCGTCCACCGCGCTCTTGGCGTCAGCGCCGGTGACGATAAACAGGTTGACGCCCACCGCAGCGGCTTCCTCCAGCACCTGGTCCATGTCCTTGCGAAAGGATGAGTGGCTGAGATTGGCGCCGATATCCACCAGTTCCAGTGCCGCGTCGCTCATGGGACCCTCTTGCTGCCGTTGGTTGGGGGCGGGATTATCGCCTTTCCCGGGCCTGCTGGCCAACCGCTTGCCCGGCAGGGCCCTTTGCCGTGAGACTGCAGTCAAACGTTCATCCCCTCGGGAGGCGCAAGCGCATGTCACAGGATTACGAGCAACTGCCCATGAACTGGGTGGGGGACTGGGCCGGGCGGCGCGCCGCGCTTACGCCGGACAAGCCCGCCATCTGTGACCCGGATGCCGGGCCGCCGCTCACCTATGCCGAAATGAATGAGCGAGCCGACCGCACCGGGCAATGGCTCATGGGGGCCCTGGGCCTGAAGCCGGGGGAGCGGGTGGCCGTGCTTTGTCGTAACCGACTGGAACTGGTGGACCTGTACCTGGCCTGTGGCAAGACCGGCGTGGTCCTGGCGCCGCTCAGCTTTCGCCTGGCCGCGCCGGAGCTGGAAGACCTGCTGGCGCGCATCGCCCCCGCGCTTTCTTGCAAGAGGAGGCGCTGGATGAGCTGGCCGAGGCGCTGACACTCCCCGACAGCGTGGCGCACCGGCTCCGGCTGGACGACGCGGGTGGGGCCTGGCAGCGGGGCCCGTTGGCCGCGCCCGCCAAGCCGGCCAACCGCCCGCTGGCCATGCGTGACCCCTTCCTTTACATCCACACCGGCGGGACCACGGGCAAGCCGAAGATCTGCCCGATCAGCCACCGCCAAATGACCTGGAACGCGATCGACATCCTGGCCACATCCGGTGGGGCGCTGGGGCCGCAACGGGAACTGGTTACCTTCCCGTTCTTCCACGTGGGCGGCTGGAACACGCTCACCCCGGTGTACTATGCCGGCGGTTACAGCGTGATCCTGCGGCAGTTTGACCCGGGCCGGGCGCTGGCGCTGATCAGCGAGCAGGGTATCAGCCATTTCGGCGCGGTAGAGGCGATGCTGCAGATGATGAGCGCTCATCCCGATTTTGCCGCTGCCGATCTGCGCACGCTGGAGGGCATCACCACCGCTGGCGCCTCCTGCAGCGAGACGACCATGCGGCCCTGGGTGGCGCGCGACATTCCCGTGGCGCAGTCCTACGGGTTGACGGAGGGCGGGCCCTCCAACTTCATGCTGGTCACCGACGGCCTGGATGCCGATACCGTCTGGGCCCAGCGCCACAGCATCGGTCAAAGCATGTTCCACACCGACTACCGCATCACCGACCCGGAGGACGGGGCGCCCGTGAAGCCCGGCGATACCGGCGTGCTGGAAGTGCGCAGTCCCCACGCCTTTGACGGGTACCTGGACGACACGGGCCGCACGGCGAACGTACTCAAGCCCGACGGCTGGATCTGGACCGGTGATCTGGCGCGGGCCGATGCGCAGGGGCGGGTCACCCTGATGGGACGGGCTGACAACGTCTTTGTGTCCGGCGGAGAGAACATCGCCCCGGAGGAGGTGGAGCGGGTGCTGACTGATTACCCGGGGGTCAAGGCGGCGGCGGTGGCCGGGGTGGCCGATGCCCGCTGGGGTCAGGTGCCGGGGGCGCTGGTGGTGCGCACCGACCCGGGCGTGGATGCCCGAGCGCTGACCGAGCACGCCGAACAGCACCTGGCCCGTTATAAGCGGCCGCGCCATTGGCGGTTTATCGATGCGATGCCGCTGACCGGGGCTGGAAAGATTGACCGCAAGCGCGTGGCCAATATATTGAAACAATCTGAATAATCTTTTGTAGGCGACTGAATGAACGACACAAAAAATCTGGATAAAAGCCCCGTCGTTGACCAGCGGCACGGCCACCGGCGCGAGGACCCCTGGGCCTGGCTGCGCGACCCGGATTGGCGTGAGGCCATGGCCGACCCTGGCCGGCTGCACCCGGAGATCCGGGCCTGGCTGGAGGCGGAGAACGCCGAGACGGACCGGGTGCTGACCCCGCTAAAACCGCTTCACGACAAGCTGGTCGGGGAACTGCGCGGCCGGCTGTGCGAGGATGACCGTGGCGTGCCCATGCCGGACGGCCCGTGGGCCTATTACTGGCGGTTCCGTCCCGGCGGTGAGCACCCGCTCATCTGCCGGCGGCCGCGCGATGACGAGGACGACCGGCGTGAGCAGGTGCTGCTGGACGCCGATGCCCGAGCCCGCGACTGCGATTACTACGACCTGGCCGCCTGGGGGCACAGCCCCGATCATCGCTACCTGGCCTTCAGCGAGGACCGGACCGGCTCCGAGAAGCTGCAGATCCGCTTCCTCGACACCGAGACCGGCGAATTGTTGCCCGACTGCCTCGAGGAGGTGCGGGGCGATTTCGAGTGGGCGGCCGACAGCCGGACCCTGCTCTGGATAGAGGGCGACGAGGAACACCGCCCGCGGCGGGTGCGCCGTCACCGGTTGGGTGAGGACCCGGGCGGGGCGCACCCCGGCCCGGTGGTCTACGAGGAGGCGGATCCCGGTTATTTCCTGGGCCTCGGCCGGACCCAGAGCGATCGCTTCCTGGTCATCGACTGCCACGGCCACGGCAGCAACGAGCAGTGGGTGATCCCCGCCGATGCCCCGGACACGCCACCGCGTTGCCTGATCCCCCGGGCCCCGGAGCAGGAGTACGCCGCCGTGGATCACGGGGAGCGCTGGATCCTGCTGACCAACCACCGGGCAGAGGATTTTCGCATCGTCTCCGCCCCGTTGGAGGCGCCCGGCGATACCGGCCAGTGGACCGACCTGGTCCCCCACCACCCCGGGCGATTGCTCCGGGACGTGCACGTGTTGCGGGACTGGCTCGTCTGGGCCGAAATGGAGGACGCCCAGCCGGCGATCCGCTACCGGGCTTGGGAGGGCGGCGAGACCCGCCGGATCGACTTTGGTGACGAGCCCTGCGACCTGGGCCTGGTCGCCGGCTACGAGTACGCTACCGACACACTGCGCACCGTCTGGAGCAGTCTGACCACGCCTGCGGAGGTGCATGACCACGACCTCCGCGACGGGACACGGGTGCTGCGCAAGCGCCAGCAGATCCCCACCGGCCACGACCCGGCCGCCTATACCGCCACCCGCACCCACGCCACAGCCCCGGACGGCGAGCGCGTGCCCATTTCCGTGGTCCACCGCGCCGACCTGGACCCTGGCCCGCAGACGCCCTTGCTGCTCTACGCCTACGGAGCCTACGGCATCACCAGCGAGGCCGGATTCAGCCCGCACCGGCTCTCCCTCCTGGATCGCGGCTTTGTGTTCGCCATCGCCCACGTACGGGGCGGCAAGGAGCGGGGGCACCGCTGGTACCGCGAGGGCCGGCGGGAGCACAAGGCCAACACCTTCAGCGACACCATCGCCTGCGCCGAGGCCCTGATCGCGCAAGGCTACACCGGCAGCGGCCGGCTGGCCCTGTTTGGTGGCAGTGCCGGCGGGTTGCTGGTCGGGGCCGTGCTCAACCAGCGTCCGGAGCTTTTCCACGCCGCGGTGGCGGCCGTGCCCTTCGTCGACGTGCTCAACACCATGCTGGACGCCAGTCTGCCGTTGACGCCGCCGGAGTGGCCGGAATGGGGTAACCCGGTGGAGGACGAGGCGGCCTACCACCGCATCCGCAGCTGGTCGCCCTACGACAACGTGGCGGAGCGCCGCTACCCCCATTTGCTGGTGACCGCCGGAGTCAGCGACCCGCGGGTCACCTACTGGGAGCCGGCCAAGTGGGTGGCGAAGCTGCGCGAGGTCTGGCCGGCCGACCGGCTGTTGCTGCTGGACACGAACATGAGCGCCGGCCACGGCGGCCCGGGCGGGCGCTTCGAGTACCTGCACGAGGTGGCCCAGCGCTATGTTTTCCTGCTGCACGTGTACGGGCTCGCTGAAAGGGCGGATGCCGCCAATACTTGAGTCAGGATGACAGGCCTCGGATTGACGGGGCCGAACAGGAGGGTGGATGGCAGCAGAGCCGGTGTTCCAGGCCCGGGGGGTGACCCGCGTTTACCGTATGGGCGATGTGTCGGTGCACGCCCTGCGCGGGGTGGACCTGACACTGGAGCAGGGGGAGTTCGTGGTCCTGCTCGGGCCCTCGGGCAGTGGCAAGTCCACGCTGCTGAACATCCTCGGCGGGCTGGACCGGCCCACGGCCGGCGAGGTCCACTGCGCCGGCTTCGACCTGGCGCGGGCCAGCGAGGCGGACCTGACCCGCTTCCGGCGCCACGTGGTGGGGTTTGTCTTTCAGTTCTATAACCTCATCCCCAGCCTGACCGCCCGTGAGAACGTGGCCATTGTCACGGAGATCGCCCACGATCCCATTTCGCCGGAGGAGGCCCTGGAGCGGGTCGGGCTCGGCGAGCGGATGGATCACTTCCCCGCCCAACTGTCCGGCGGTGAGCAGCAGCGCGTCGCCATTGCCCGGGCCATCGCCAAGCGCCCGCGGGTCCTGCTCTGTGATGAGCCCACCGGGGCGCTGGACTCCAGCACCGGCATCAACGTGCTGCGCGTGCTGTTGGACATCAATCGCTCCTTCGGCACCACCACCGCCGTGATCACCCACAACGCCGACATTACCCGCATGGCGCACCGGGTCGTGCACTTCGCCGACGGCCGTATCCGTGAGGTGGAACAAGTCGATGAGCCGGCGCCACCGGAGGCGCTGGCATGGTGAACCGGGCCGCGATCAGGCGCTGGGCGATCGCCCTCTTACTGGCGATGCCCCTGGGTGTTGTCGTGGCGGGGGACGATGGGGACGCGCAGGGCGAGGGCGACTACGTGCCGGATGACCCCGAAACCGAATGGCTGCCCGAGGAAGAGGAGGACCGCCCCTTTATCGAAAGGATGGACCGTGGCCAGGCAACGGTCTCCCGGGGGGTCTTCCTGCTTTCCCGGCAGCTGGACCGCATGCTCGGTACCGACGACACCCTCTACCCGGACGAGGACTACCGTTCCCTGGTCCGTGTGCGCGTGCAACAGCGGGTCAGCGACATCGGCAGTGACCGCACCGAGGCCGGCGTGTCCGGGCGGTTGCGGCTACCCGGGGCTCAGGACCGCCTCAGCCTGGTCTTCAGCAGCGAGGAGCCCGAGGACGAGATCGACGCCGAGCGGGGCACGCCGGTGGAGTTGGACGATGATCGGACCCAGAGCGTGGGGCTGGAATTCCTCCGGCCCAGCGAGAACTGGGAGAGCTCGCTGGATGCCCGGCTGCGCTCCGGCAGCCCCGTGGATCTGCTCACCCGCGGCCGGGTCTGGCGCGATTTCCAGCCCGGCCAATGGAGGATCCGACCGCGCCAGTCGCTGTTCTGGTACGACGCCCGCGGCACGGGGGCCACCACCGATATCCGCCTGGATCACCCGGTCACCGAGTACAGCGCCATGCGGCTGGAGGGTAGTGCCACCTGGTTCGACCGGGAATCGCAGTTCTACTACGACCAGCGCCTGTCCTATATCCAGGCGCTCAGTCCCCGCCGCTCGCTGGTCTGGCAGGCGGGGACACGGGGTGAGAGTGAGCCCAACAATCAGCTCACCCAATACTACGTGCAGGTGCGTTGGCGGTCCCGGATTCACCGTGACTGGCTCAGCCTGGAGGTCCGGCCGCAACTGCGCCGGGACCGGGACGACGATTTCAACACCGAGCGCCGCATTTTCGTCGGGTTGGAGGCGGCCTTCGGCCATCCGGGGGCGTACTGATGCGCCTGCCTGCGCTCTACCGCATGTTGCTCCGGGAGTTCTGGCAGATGCGGGGCCAGGCGGCGGCCATCGCGGTGGTGATAGCCGGCGGTGTGGCCACGCTGATCATGTCGTTGGCCATTATCGATACCCTGCAGCAGACGCGGGACGACTTCTACCGCGATTACCGGTTCGGCCACGTCTTTGCCAGCCTGGAGCGTGCCCCGGAGTCAGTGCTGGCGCGGTTGCAGGACCTGCCCGGCGTTCAGCTTGCGGAGAGCCGGGTGGTGGCCGCCGCGCACCTGGAGTTGCAGGATTTCCCGGACCCGGTGGCCGGGCGCCTGCAGTCCCTCCCGGACGGTCGGAACAGCGAGCTGAACCGGCTCTTCCTCCGGACGGGGCGGCTCCCGGAGGCCGGGCGGGACCGGGAGGTGGTGGTCAGCGAGGCCTTCGCCGAGGCGCATGGACTGGTCCCCGGGGATCGTTTGGTTGCGGTGATCCATGGCCGCCGACAGGCATTGGAGGTCGTCGGCGTCGCCCTCTCCCCGGAGCACATTTACCAGATCCAGCCCGGCACCATGCTGCCCGACTACGAGCGCTATGGCGTGCTCTGGATGAACCGCGAGGCGTTGGCTGCCGCCCGCGACATGGAGGGCGCTTTCAACGATGTGAGCCTGCGCCTGGAGCGCAAGGCGCGTGAAGGGGATGTGATCCAGGCGGTTGATTCGATACTCGATCGCTATGGCGGAAGGGGGGCCATCGGCCGGGGTGATCAGCTCTCCAACCGCTACCTGGAGGAGGAGCTGGGGGGGCTGGAGACCCTGGCGACGCTGTTTCCCGCCATCTTCCTCGGCGTGGCGGCCTTCCTGCTCAACGTGGTGGTGGGCCGGCTGATCAACACGCAGCGGGGGCAGATCGGGGTGCTCAAGGCCTTCGGGCGGAGCAACCTGGAGGTGGGCGGCCATTACGTGCGCCTGGTGTTGCTCATCGTCGCCCTGGGGCTGGTGCTGGGGACTGGCGTGGGGGTCTGGTTGGGGCGCGGCATGGCGGCCCTGTATGCGGAGTTCTTCCGGTTCCCTTACCTCAGCTTTCACCTGGGCCCCAGGGCCTTTGCCATCGCGGCGCTGGTCACCGTCGGCTCGGCCCTGCTGGCGGTGGCGTTGGCGGTTCGCCGGGCGGTGCGATTGCCGCCCGCGGTGGCGATGCAGCCGGAGCCACCGCCGGTTTTCCGGGCCACGGTGGTGGAGCGACTGGGGCTGCAGCGTTGGTTCAGCCAGCCGGTGCGAATGATCCTGCGTAGCCTGGAACGACGGCCGGTGCGCGCGCTGCTGGGGATCACCGGGGGGGCCTTTGCCTGTGCCATCCTCATGGTAGGGCGCTTTCAGGACGCCGCCATTCACCACATGGCCGGGGTGCAGTTCGGACTGGTGGAGCGCGACGACATCACCGTGACCTTCACCGAACCCACCTCGTACAAGGCCGTTCACGAGCTGCAGGCCTTGCCCGGGGTGGTGCGCGTGGAGCCCTGGCGCAGTGCCAGTGTGGAGTTGCGGTCGGGGCACCAGCGCTGGCGTCTGGCGGTGCAGGGCGAGGTGCCCGGCGGCGAGTTGCGCCGTCTCCTGGACGAGAACCTGCGCGAGCAGCCGATGCCGGAGCACGGTCTGCTGCTCACCGACTGGTTGGCCCAGGAGTTGGGTATCCGCCCCGGGGATACCGTGGAGCTCCGGTTCCTGGAGGGGCATCGCGAGACGCGGGAGATCGAGGTCGGGGGCCTGATCCGTGAGATCATGGGGGTATCGAGCTATCTGCCGCTGGAGACGGTGAACCGGCTTCTGGGTGAGGGCCGCGCCATATCCGGAGCGCGCCTCCAACTGGAGCCGGGCTACCGGGAGGCCGTGGTGGCGGCCCTGCGCGAGCGGCCACGGGTGGCGGGCATCAGCGAGCGCGATGCGGCCATCGACAGCTTTTACGAGAACCTGGCCGAGACGGTGCTGATGTTCACCTTCATCACGACCCTGCTGGCCGGCAGCATAGCCTTTGGTGTGATCTACAATGGCGCCCGGATCAGCCTCGCGGAGCGGGCGCGGGAACTGGCCAGCCTGCGAGTGCTCGGCTTCAGCCGGGCGGAGGTCGCCCGGATTCTGCTGGGGGAGCAGGCGGTGCTGATCCTGGCCGGGCTGGGCCCGGGGTTCCTGCTGGGTTGGCTGTTGTACGGCTGGGTGGCACGAGGCGTGGAGTCGGACCTCTACCGCGTGCCGGTTATCCTGACGCCCGCCGGCATGGCCTTCGCCGCCCTGGTGGTGGTGATCGCCGCGCTGCTCTCGGCCGGGGTGGTGCGCCGGCGCCTCGACCGTCTGGATCTGGTGGAAGTCCTGAAGACCAGGGAGTAAGGGCATGAATTGGAAGCGAATAGCCACCTGGTCCGGTGTGCTCCTGGTAGCGGTAGTCCTGCTCTTCCTCGGGTTTCGCCCCCAGCCCGTCTGGGTGGACACCAGCGAGGTGGACGAGGGCACCGTGCGGCTCACGGTGGAGGAGGAGGGCAAAACACGGGTCATGTACCGTTATGTGCTCTCTGCGCCGGTCACCGCCCACGCCCGGCGGGTCGAGCCGGAGGTCGGTGACCCGGTGGCCCCGGACGATGTGCTGGTCCGGCTGGACCCGTTGGTCCCGCCGGCCCTGGACCTGCGCAGTGAACGCCAGGCCCGTGCCCGGGTGGAGGGTGCGGAGTCCGCGCTGGAGACGGCCCGCGAGGAGCTGACGGCGGCCAGGGCGGCGGCCGATTTTGCCGATGAAACCTACCAGCGGCTGTCGCGCCTGGGAGAGCGGGGTGCGGTATCGGCCCACGAGGTGGACGGTGCGGCGGCACAGGCGCGGCAGACCGCGGCCGCGGTGGCCGCGGCCCGGTACCGGGTCAATACCGCCCGGGCCGACCTGGAGGACGCACGCCTGGCCCTGGCCTTTGCCGGGGAGCGGGACGCGGCGGCACCGGATGTCATCGAACTCACCGCGCCGGTCAGCGGCGAGGTCCTGGCCCGCCACTTTGAGAGCGCCCGGGTCGTGCAGCCGGGCGAGCCTATTCTGGAAGTGGCCGACACCCGCGCCCTGGAGGTAGAAGTGGAGGTGCTGTCCGCCGATGCCGTGCGAATCCGGCCTGGCATGCCGGTATCATTGCAGCGTTGGGGCGGGGAGCCGGTGCTGGCGGGGGTAGTGCGCCGCGTTGAGCCCCGCGGTTTCACCAAATTCTCCGCCTTGGGGGTGGAAGAGCAGCGGGTGCTGGTCATTGTCGACTTCGTGACAGCGCCGGAGCAGTGGGCCGCACTCGGTGATGGGTACCGGGTAAACGCCGAATTCGAGCTCGACCGCCGGGAGGGTGTGACCCGGGTGCCTGTCAGTGCCCTGTTCCGTGATGGTGAGGACTGGGCGGTCTTCGTGGTCGACGCCGGTCGCGCCCGAGTGCGCGCCGTGGAGCGGGGCCTGCGGGGCGGTGGCGTCGTGGAGGTGCGCTCGGGGCTGGAGCCGGGGGAGCAGGTGATCGTGCATCCGGACCGGGAACTGTCCGAGGGGCATCGGGTTCGCGTGCGCCCCGCCCCCTGATCGACCCACCGGGAAACACATTGGGCAACCCGGGGTCTACAGTTCCAGTCAGCCAGACCGGGTGCTTCGTTTTCGCAACAGTTGCCCCGAGGTGTTCTACTCTGGATGATATGGCCCTTTGCAAACGCGGGAAATTTTATTCTCCATGACGAGCAACCCCGATAAGGGTTCAGACCTGTTCCAGTCCATGCAGCAGTCCATGTTCGATCGGCTTGCCGACAGCCTGCCCGGGGAGGTGCTCTTTTGCCGCCTGGACCTGGAAGGGCGGTTGACCTTTCAGGCGCGCGGCGGCGATTTAGCCCGCCTCCACCAGGTGGGTGACGGCGAAGGGCCCTGGACGGAGTCCCAGCTGTTTCGCTTTGTCCCGGAGGCGGACCGCAGGCGGCTGCAGGACGGCCTGTACCATTCTGCCAAGCACCTGACCCCGTGGCGGTGCGAATACGTGGTGAAGCCGGGCCACCGCGCCCGCGTTCACCTGGAACTCTCCGCCCGGCCCCTGCTGCTGGATGATGGCAGCGTGGAATGGGTGGGCTGTGTGTTGGACGTCTCGGAGCGCTACTACCTGGAGCAGGCGCTGTTGCGCGCCCAGGAGAAGTTCCGCTTTCTGGCGGAGAGCACCCGCGACCTGGTCACACTGCACGCGCCGGACGGGGAGTTCATGTACGTCTCCCAGTCCGTGCGGCACGTCCTCGGCCACTCCCCCGACCAACTCACGGGGGCCAGCCCGTTCGACTATGTGCATCCCGGCGACGTGGACCGGATGCGGGACATGTTCCGCAAGCTCGCGGACAAAGGAGAGAGCGCGCGCGACGTGCAGTACCGGATCCGGCGGCGCGATGGCAGCTACGCCTGGCTGGAGAGTCGTGCCACCGGCTACCTGGACGGGGATGGCGGGCTGATCGCACTCCAGTGCACTTCCCGTGACATCACCGAGCAGCGGGCTTTGATGAGCGCGCTGGTGGAGAGCGAGCAACGCGCCACCGGCCCCGTGGTCAGTCTGCCGATGGAGTTCTACTGGGTGGATGATCACGGGCGCTACATGTGGGTTTCCTCCCAGGCCGAGGCGATCGCCGGTGTCCCGCCGGTGATCCTTGAGACCCTCAGCCCCTTCGACCTCATGCCCCCGGAAGAGCGCAGTCGGGTGTGGAACTGGTTTAATGCCCTGCGCAAGAGCGGGCGCGGCTTCTCCGAAATCGAGCACCGGGTACTGCGCAACGGTGAACTGCGCTGGTGGCGGGTGAGTGGCATGCCGCTGTTCAATGCCAGCGGCGCGCTGACCGGTTACCGCGGGGCGGTGCGTGATGTCACCGAGCAGAAGCAGGTGCAGGGCCGTTTGACCCAGCTGGCCGGGGCCGAACCGGTGGCCGGTCTGCCCGATGAACGAGTGCTGGGCGTGCACTTCGAGCGGGCCCAGACCCGCGCCAGCGTGAAGGACCTGAGCGTGGTCCTGATCCTGGTTGAGGTGGAACAGGGCGCTGCGCCGGTGAGCCGGGTTGAGGCCGCTGCGGTCGCGGCGCGCCACAGCCTGATTATCAAACGGCTCGAGGCGCTGCTACGGCCCTCCCAGACCCTGGCCTGTACACGCTCCGGCGAGTTCGTCATGCTGATCCCGGACCTGGTGCGGGGCGAGGCCCCGGCGGTAGCGGCCCGGATGCACCGGCGGGTCAAGGAAAGCCTGGCGCAGACGGCCACTGCAGAGGCCGGAGCACCTAGCCGGGCCCGGGTGGGTACGGCCGTCTACCCCCGGGAGGGGGAGTTGCTGACGGCCCTGCTGGGGCGGGCCAGGAAGCGGGCGGAGTCTATCGCCCTTGAGGCGGACGATGCCCCGTCGGATCACACTGGCAACGATACCAGGGGCAATGATACAGAGGGTGGCAGTGAAGGTCGCTGACGAGAACGATCTGGAACAGGCG